>ERZ773229.20-NODE-20-length-213933-cov-16.714856_pt1 | contig 213933 bp, 182 predicted proteins | sample MGYA00580992_ERZ773229 | MGnify/ENA primary metagenome ERZ773229 (study PRJEB29015, sample SAMEA2737795) | human gut metagenome | biome: human gut; feature: human-associated habitat; material: faeces | place: China | collected 2012 ... | reverse complement strand
GGTCCGTTATTGTCAATGCTTACACATCGCCAAAGAATTGAGGCATTGTTATACGTGCCCATTTTGACATAATCGCCCACTTTAATGTCAGGCTTTGAAGATGCCTGAACGGACATCGGTAAGAGCGAAACCGCCATACACAGTGCCAATAATACTGCTGTTAATTTTTTCGTCATTAAGTCACTTCCTTTATAAGCTATATATTTGCTTTTATTATATTGTAAGGTGTTGTATGTGTCAATGAAAATCCAATTAAATTTATGTTAATTTTACAGCCGATATAATATAGCAATTCGGATTGTTGTATTATTCCGAAATTGCGAATAATTTGAATAAAATGCTTGAAATGAATTCTTCATTTGTCTATTATAAAATCAGATTGATACTTAAAAATTCAGTCAATAACTGGGGATTATTTATGAAGCAAAAGCAGTTAACTCATCAACAGCTTGAGAAAAAGGCACTACGCAAGCAAAAAGAAATTGCTAAGTGGGAAAAAGAAAAGGCAAGGCCTAAAAGAGGCTATTACATTATCTATTTGATTTTCATAGTCAGCCTAATCTAGTCTTTCACATTTATTATTTAGATTTTTACATTGACATATCAAATGATGAATAATCTTCAGCGACATCGTTTTCAACATCTTCGGTAATGTCGTCATTAATTTGCCAAGTCTTTTCCAATGTAAGATTATGGATATATTCTATTCTTTGGTTGATTGAAGATATGATTTTTTGTTTTCTTGCATCATCAATTAAATTTTCATCGGCATCATTCAATATGCCGAGTATTTCATTGTCGATGTTTTTCAAAGCGTCAAAGTCTATCCAATCAAAAGAGGTGACTAATTTTAACTGTTCAAAATGAGTCTTTTTGAACGGCTTGCAAACTATCAATGATTGTTTATCCATATTCGGTGTAACTTTATCATAACCGAGCGATGAACCACTGTCGAAAATCGGTGCAACGCCAATCCATTCAAGCGTGTTTGCATTTCTGACAAGACCGAAATTATTGAGGTGTCTGTCCTCGTTGGCTATAATAAAATCAACTACAATCATTTGATTGATTTTATCAACGATGTCATCAATGCCCAAAGAATTGCAACAGTTAATATAATGCTGATAAACAGATAGGTGATTAGGTTTAGGATACCTTTGCAAAATCTTCCAAGCCGTCACAAGTTCTGTATCTTTTGAAATGAAATCTTCGCAAACGCTGTATGGCTTTTCATCATCAACAATAACGGAATAACTGACATGGTCCACATTTAACTTATCCATAATCAATGACGCAATAGCCTCATTAAACGGCTGTTGTTCATATGGCAAACTGCCTGCTTTAAGAAGACAACGCTTTTGATTAATTATTTTCCATCTTTTCTTTAAGCAACCGTCAGATGTGTTGTCGGGTGAGTTCAAACTGATATTTTCAGAATCTTTTGCTTTTCCGAACAGAATATCACCGACATCTTCTGAAAAATCATTGTCAAAGAAATTTACCAATTCCCATTCCAAATCGGAATTAATGGGCTTAACCCAATATTGATCCGACAGGCTTAATCCGTAGCATTTTGCCAAAAGCAGTTTCGGAGTGCTTACACGCAAAATTTCAAGTGCATCTCTTACACCCGATCTGCTTGCAGGAATTGAACGATCGGTCCACCATTTATTGAGCAAGGCTCTGTCAGCGGATAAATTGTCTTTAGTTGTACCGATAGGAAGGTGAGCAAAGTTATATATTTCGCCTATTTTGACGATCGAACCGGTTTCTTCGTCTAATGATAAATCAGCCACTTTTATGTTTTTGTGCATCAAAGTATAGTTCATAACAACACTCCTTCCTAACTTATTTTCATTAATTATTATACACACTTCCTTCCCTAAAATCAACTTTTAACACAAATCAATATCAATCTTCCGTTCAATTTGAATTCAAGTAATTTTTTCATCTGCAAGGGGTCTTGACAGAAAATTATGAATTTGCTAATATGAAAGCGGAGAGAAAATTCAATAAAACTATGATGAACCTATATGCATTTTTATTTGGAGATGCGTATAGGTTTTTTATTTTTAGAAAGGGGAATGAAAAATGTTATATCAAAAAATTCCAAGCGGAAGATTTTGGATTATGCCGAATGACTTTTTTGAAAAATATAAATTGAACAGTCGTGACTTTATGGTCTATTGTTTTTTGGTTTCTAAAAAAGATAAAAAAGGAAAAAGTTATTGGTCAATAAGAAGAATGGCTGAGCAATGCAATATGAGTTACGAAAGTGTAAGACGAGCAATAAAATCTCTTGAGGAGCAATGCTTGATTGATGTTGAACACTGCTCGGTCAACGGTAAAAAAAATTCAAATATTTATACTGTGCATCGGTTGATTTGATTTTGCTTTCTACTTTTGCATTTTTGATGCATAAACAATATAAAAGCCTGGAATGAAAAAAGTGAATGAAAAAAACGATGATTTTTTAATGAAAATCTGCGGCTTTTGGATCGATTTTGAGGCGGATTTCAAGCCGTCGATTTTAAAGCAGGATAAAGGGGTATGATTTTCGGGCATTGAAATGCCCGAAAACGCCGTCCGGCAAAGCCTGTCGGCTTTTCGATTCGTAATACTTTTGCGTATGATTCCAAATTCGTATGCAGTAAAGGCTGTTTTTCGCAGAAAATCAAGGTTTTTGCGTATTCACTCAAACGTTGCGGTATGATAAACCTATTTTTGAAAAATTAGGCAACGCTGTAAGCAAAAATTGACGAGTTTGCTCAAAAATAGCGTAACTTGTCGGACTCAAACTAAAAACGGCTTACAGGCGATTTGTGAAAGCCTGTGAGCAAAGAAAAGGAGGTGATAAAGTGTATAAAGACTTTGATGCAATGCCCGTAATGTTATCAGTCAATCAAGCGGCAGAGGTACTCGGTATATCAAATGTCAGTTTGTATAAGCTAATTGAAAAAGATAAATCGTTCCCTGTTGTTCAATTAGGCAGAAGAAAATCCATTTCCAAAGAACAACTCAAGGAATGGATTGACGAAAAATCTAAAAGATAATTATCTGGCTATTGAAAAAGGCTTGTGGTAATGTTTGAGTTGCCAAAAGCAGAATGGGTAATTTACTCGGCGGGAATGCGGCAAATTCATAAATGGTCAACAGAAAAAGTTTGCAAATATATTCCGTACTCATCAAAAATACCGGAAATAATTTTTGACAATTCATTTGCAATTACTTCTTGTTGCGCATTAATTCCTCACCGCTGTTTTTAATCGCTTTGGCAAGAAAATTCTATTTCCAACATAAACTCAACCGCCGAATAATCGGCGGTTGAGTTTATGCTTTAAGGTATGGTATAATAAATTTGATAAATTATGATTTGGGAGATAATAATGTGATGGAACTGCGAAAAATAAATATGCAGGACGCCATTGCTCAATGGGAATACACAACAGCATTGCCTGTTGATGAAAACGGCTTAACAAATCAGTATAATGGTGTTTCATACGAGGACTATATTGAAACTGTCCTGCCAACCTTGATTTCGTATGAGCATCCTGTTAACATGCCGAATTGGTTTGTTCCCGAAACATACTATTATTTGTGGGACAAAGATTGTCTAATCGGAGAATTCAGAATAAGACATTATTTAACGGAAACGCTTCGGGAAGGAGCTGGACATATCAGCTACAGCATCAAAAAAGATAAGCGAGGGAAAGGATATGGAACGGAGGGATTGAAACTTACTATTGATAAAGCAAAAAGCATTATCTTGGAAGAAGAGATATACCTTCGTGTAAATAAGGATAATATCGCTTCGCAGAAGGTCATGTTGAATAATGGGGCTTATATTGCGGGCGAAGATGAAGCACATTTATTCATGCGGATCCCGAAATAACAGCTTTGTTGATAAATTTCTAATCTATTGGGCAAATACTTTTATCCTAAATTTCATAAATGGTCAATAGATGGTCTTGTGCGGAAATATCGAATAAACGAACAAAATCTCACTCCGTAAAAAAAGAGTGAGATTTTTTGTTGCATATTGAGTTTTGAAATTCTTTTCTGAAAAAGAAAAAACCTGCGAAAACGCCGTGTTTACGCAGGTTTTGGAGCTACTGGTCGGACTCGAACCGACGGCCTGCGCATTACGAATGCGCTGCTCTACCAACTGAGCCACAGTAGCATTTATTTAATTTTTCGCTTGCTTTGAGCCTAAATCGGCGAACAGCCTTCCGTTTACGAATGCACTGCTCTACCAACTGAGCCATATCAGCATAACGTGCTGCATTGCAGCACGGCTAAGATTATACTATATTTCGCGGAGAAAATCAAGAGAAAAATCACAACTCCCGCGCAAAAACAAAACCGCACTGCCGGTCTTACAAAATCTCCAGCAATTTGGAAAAAACGAATTTCACAGCAGACTCGCGCACCCGGTTGCGACCCAAATTGCCAAATTGGCAAGTATAGGTCTGCACCTGATCCTGCACGCAAAAGCCAAAACAGACCATGCCCACCGGCTTTTTGGCTGTGCCGCCACCGGGACCGGCAATACCGGTGATGCCGACGCCCACATTGCTCTCCGCCGTCTTAGCCACGCCCCGTGCCATTTGCGCCGCCACCTGCTCGCTGACTACGCCATAATTCAAGATCGTGTCCGCCTCCACGCCCAAAAAACGAATTTTCGCCGCATTGGCATAGGTTACGAAGCTGGCATTCAGCACCTTGGACGCATTGGCTACATTAACCAGCGTGCCGCAGCACAGCCCGCCGGTGCAAGACTCTGCAAATGAAACGGTGTACCCCAAATGGATCAGCCGATCCACCACCTGTTCTTCCAACGCCATTTCATCACCTCTTGTTCAATCTGTAATTAGTATAGTCCTTTTGCAAAAAAAATGCAACCATTCGCAAAAAAGGCTTGCAATATAGCGCATTTTATGGTATAGTGTTTAAGCAATCGGGGTGTGGCGCAGTTGGTAGCGCACTAGACTGGGGGTCTAGGGGCCGCAAGTTCAAGTCTTGTCACTCCGACCATTGACTGCTCATATCCATTTGGATGTGGGCAGTTTTTGTTTATCCAAAAACTGCAATATTCGTGTATTTTCAATATTTTTAAGGATATTCAAATATCAATAAAGGATTTTGAAAATGCACCAAAACTTACACCAAATAAAAATATTGCACCAAAAATGCATACAGAAAATCAAACAAAAATAAGAATGAGAGACTATGTGCATTCACTTTTTAGGTCAATCAAATCACCCTGCCTTGTAAAATCAATACAGGGTTAATCTTTATATTAAGTTTGTGTTGGTAATAAAGTAATTATTAGTTTTACAGTTTACTTGATTATAAAAGTCGAATATGATAAAATTTTAGAGAATTAGAATCAATGAATAATGAGGTGCATTTTTTATGTTGACGAGAATTCTATATAATGCAGACGAAGTCATTAATGAATTATCGTCTTTGGCAAAAAATAAAAATTTAGTATTTAGAGGATATGGTCAACAAATAGAACTTTATCCTAATATTATCAGAAATAGTGACCTTACAAACAGAGAATTTGAATTGCTTAGTAATTTTGAAAAGTATGGTTTGCAATATTTTTCTGTTAATAATGCCATTGATTTCATGTCTTACGGACAACATTTTGGTTTGCCAACAAGACTTTTAGATTTTACATATAATCCATTTGTCGCATTGTTTTTTTCAATATTTATGCCTAAGGCATCAAACTATACCAATGAAGAAGATAAGGAGTTTTATTATATACGATATTCTGATTTAGACAACCAAATAGTTTTCAACTCTTTACCATTATTAACGACTATTGAAGATGATTTTTTTAAAGCGAATTCATTTACTTATCAATGCATTAAAGGTATAGAAACAATAAATGGTATTTTGAATTCTCTGTATGAAGAAGCTAAAGGTGACAATGATATTGCAATTCAAAAAATACTTTTGTATTGCAAAACCATCTATAAAACTACACATAATTATAATTCGTCGCCTAATGCTGAACAGTTCAAACCTTTTATAGATGATTTATTAGACAAGTTTCATTCAAAAAAATATTGTTCATAGATGCAAATCAATGTAATAATAGAATTGTTATGCAACAAGGATTGTTTATGTTTCCGTATAATTTAGATAAAAAAGTGCACTTGGTAACTATAGAAAATAACACCTATTTAATAAAAATCCATAAAAGTACTCGTAGAGAATTATTAGATTATCTAAATACATTGGGTATTAATTCTTTTAGATTAATGCCTGATTTGCAGAGTATCTGCTATGCAATTAAAAGAAATGCAATTGATGAGCGAAAAGAATCGTCAAGTCTTTTTAAAAAGAGGACACAGGATTTTTAAAATCATAGAGTATAATCGAAAAAACGACCCTGCCTTGCATATACAAGACAGGGTCGTTTTTTCATCAGTTTTGTTTTATATCTAAAGCCGATAATATGTATTCATCATCAAACCAAAAGAAATAGTTTAATTCTGTTTCGCTCCGTCAGGGAACATTTCTTCAAGTAAAGCCATAAATTCTTCTTGTTTATAATTTTTACTGATGATTTCATAGGTGTACTTTGCACCGCTCCAAACTTCAATTTCATTAAATTTGTTAATTTCTTTTGTGATTTTCATTTGTAAAATCTCCTTAAATAAATTATTACTACTCTTACGAGCGCAAATTTATAAAACCGAAAATTAAGGTTTGTCAAGCAAGTAAAAATTTTTAATTAACTATTAAAGAAAAATTTTTATGAAGCCGTAATTTCACTTGTGAAATTTGATAGCTCTTAATTTTTGGTATAATAAGGAGTATTAAGTAAGACAATATAGCAACCTATAAAAATAAACGATTAGAATAATTCCTAATCGTTCATCATTTATTTCGTAATCAAATATTTTTTTATATCTTTTGTTTCATATTTATATGTAACATTACCGCATTTTTTTCAAATGTATTTAACCTTGTAAGTTTTTCTTGTGCCGGGTATATATGTTTCGCTTATACTTATTACTTCTTTATTTGTGCTATAGTTATTCACCTCGGTTTTTATAGAAATACTTTTTTCATTGACAAGTTTTGAACTATCCCTACGAATACAAAATCTTTGCTTGCAATTTTCGCACTTATAAAAATGTCCTAATCCGAAATAAAAAACTAAAAATCCTACTACTAACGATACAGCATCGAAACCGATACTCGTTAATCCTTGCATTAAATGATATATGGTTTTTTCAACGATAAATTCTTTAATGCTCGTTATGAAAATATAGCCTGAAGTTATTGCTACAGTTAAACAAAACACAATAATAATTACACATATAAATTTAATCAATTTTGTTATTATTTCTTTCATTCTTAAACCTCATATTTATTGCTTGGTTGCGGATGTTGTTCATCTTTTGCACCCATAACATGGGGTTATCCGATTTCAATTTTTACGCAATATTTTCTTGTTCAGCGAGTAATTTAATGAGTTCAGAGAACATCTTTTCGGCCTGTTTCTCAATGTCAACAAGGTATAAATTGAGCTTACCGCTTGTCAGCAAATTGTAGTAACGCACTTTATGATTTTGCTTCAAATTTCGTTTGTGCCTCATTGCCCACACACCGATATTCACTTCTTTTTCTTCCACTGGTAACGAAAGATTAGGCAATAGATAATCTCCAACCTGCGTATAAGCGCCACCGTTATTTTCAAAAATTGTTTTCATATTAAAACCTCCTTGACTTTTAGTAAGTTAATTATACGAAAAACAAAATCAAATTACGAATGTGTGGCTTCTTGTTTGAATATGATGTTCAACCGTCGGTAAAACTGTATTTCGCCAAATCCTATATGAGCATTCGCACCAAAAGGACAGCTTTTCGGCTGTCCTTTTTTATTTTACTCTTTATTTTCGGCTTAGTTAAGCCAAATTTCCGCTTACACAAAAAGCAAGAGAAAACAGAAAGCTTTTGGCGTTACAGCACTTATTGCAGTACTTTTTGATACAAAATACAGGAAAAGCAGGTAATTGCTGTACCGATCATGGTGGTAAGCCGTCTCTGCCTTTTGCTCATCGGACAGAGTGATCGCCATACCCCGCAGTGTGTCCAAAACTTCTTGTGCATACTCGTCACGCACTGTGTGTTCCGGGGTGCTGTCCAGCAGCTTTGCGAAGAAGTCCTTGATCTTTTCCACAACGGACTTCTTTTCTTTTTGGGTCAGGTCGGTATCTTCCGCCAGCCACTTAGCAAACTTCTCGCCGCCCTCCTGCGTGCTGGCTTCACCACTGATGAAGTCAAAGATCATCTCGCTGACGGCATCTTCTCTGCCTTAGAACCATTATACAGTCTTGCCGCCGCAGCTGTCAACGCTCAGCGCAAGCAGATCCCTCTTGTTTACCAAATAGCGGACAATAAATTATAGTACCAACAAACGCCGCGCAATCGGTTAGCGGTTGAAATGGGTTCAAAACCAAGTTTGCAAATAAAAGGACAAATCTGAGCCCTACTTTCCTATAGCTATCAATGCAAAAAGAGCAAGTCCGAAGACTTGCTCTTTTATAGATTCTGTAATTCCGGGAATTACTCCTTAATAGCGGTAACAACGCCGGAACCAACGGTACGGCCGCCCTCACGGATAGCGAAGCGCAGACCCTCTTCAATAGCGATGGGGGTGATCAGCTTAACATCCATGTTTACGTTATCGCCAGGCATGCACATCTCAGTGCCCTCGGGCAGGGTGATCACGCCGGTAACGTCGGTGGTTCTGAAATAGAACTGGGGACGATAGTTGTTGAAGAAGGGAGTATGACGACCGCCCTCTTCCTTGGTCAGTACGTACACCTGACCGGTGAACTCGGTGTGGGGATGAATGGAACCGGGCTTAGCCAGAACCTGACCACGCTCAATGTCGGATCTCTGAACACCACGCAGCAGGCAGCCGATGTTGTCGCCGGCCTCAGCATAGTCCAGAATCTTACGGAACATCTCAATACCGGTGCAAACGGTCTTGGAGCTCTCGTCCTTCAGACCAACGATCTCAACTTCCTCGCCGGTCTTCAGCTGGCCTCTCTCCACACGGCCGGTAGCAACGGTACCACGACCGGTGATGGTGAACACATCCTCTACGGGCATCAGGAAAGGCAGATCAGCCTTACGGTCCGGAGTGGGGATATAATCGTCAACAGCGTCCATCAGCTCCTGGATGCAAGCGCAAGCAGGATCGTCGTTGGAAGATGCTTCCAGAGCCTTCAGTGCGGAACCCTTGATGATGGGGCAATCCTCATCAAAGCCATACTCAGCCAGGGTCTCACGAACTTCCATCTCAACCAGCTCAAGCAGCTCGGGATCGTCCACTTGGTCGGTCTTGTTCAGGAAAACGATGATTGCGGGCACGCCTACCTGACGAGCCAGCAGCAGATGCTCCTTGGTCTGTGCCATGGGGCCATCGGTAGCAGCGATAACCAGGATAGCGCCATCCATCTGCGCAGCACCGGTGATCATGTTCTTAATGTAGTCAGCATGGCCGGGGCAGTCCACGTGTGCATAGTGGCGCTTGTCGGTCTCATACTCAACGTGAGCGGTGTTGATTGTGATACCACGCTCTCTCTCTTCCGGAGCCTTATCGATATCTGCATAGTCCTCGAACTTTGCATAGCCCTTGTTTGCAAGGTACTTGGTGATAGCTGCGGTCAGAGTGGTCTTACCATGGTCAACATGGCCGATCGTACCAATGTTAACATGGGGTTTGGTTCTGTTAAAATGTTCTTTTGCCATTGGAATTTCCTCCTTAAGAATTTACAATAGTCAATTGTCATTGCTATTCTATCAAAATCGAATAAAAATAGCAAGCATTTTTTATTGATTTATCGAATTATCAGTCTTTTTTGGCGCGTTCGCTGATAATGCTCTCAGAAATGGACTTGGGAACAGGCTCATAGCCGTCCGGCTCCATGGTGTACTGGCCACGGCCCTGGGTCTTGGAACGCAGGTCGTTTACATAGCCAAACATCTCAGACAGCGGTACGCGAGCATTGATCTGCTTTGCACCGTTGCGGTCCTCCATGCCCTGGATCTGGCCACGGCGGGAGTTCAGGTCGCCGATTACATCGCCCATGTATTCCTCAGGAACGATAACAACAACCTTCATCATCGGCTCCAGAATGATGGGACCGGCCTTCTTGGCAGCGTCCTTAAATGCCATAGAACCGGCGATCTTAAAGGCCATCTCAGAGGAGTCAACCTCGTGGTAAGAACCGTCGTACAGCTCTACGCGAACATCTACCACATTGTAGCCTGCCAGAATACCGCTCTTCATAGCGCCCTGGATACCGGCGTCTACCGCAGGGATATACTCCTTGGGGATGGAACCGCCGACGATCTGGTTCACGAATTCATAGCCCTTGCCGACACCGGTCTCCGGATCAATGTTGGGCATAATGCGGATCTTACAGTGACCGTACTGGCCGCTACCGCCGGACTGACGCTTATACTTGGTATCGGAAGCCGCTTCCTTGGTGATGGTCTCTTTGTAAGCCACCTGGGGAGCGCCAACATTGGCCTCTACCTTGAACTCACGCATCAGACGGTCAACGATGATCTCCAAGTGCAGCTCGCCCATGCCGGCGATGATGGTCTGGCCTGTCTCTTCATCGGTGTAAGCCTTAAAGGTGGGGTCCTCTTCTGCCAACTTCGCAAGACCCAGGCCCATCTTTTCCTGACCGGCTTTCGTCTTAGGCTCAATGGCAACACGGATCACGGGATCCGGGAAGTTCATGGACTCCAGAATAATGGGATGATCCTCGTCACACAGGGTATCACCGGTGGTGGTGTTCTTCAGACCTACGGCAGCAGCGATGTCGCCGGCGTAGCAGGTGGGAATATCCTCACGGTGATTGGAGTGCATCTGCAGAATACGACCCATTCTCTCCTTATGACCCTTTACAGAGTTGTAGCAGGGAGAGCCTGCGTCAATGGTACCGGAATATACACGGAAGAAGCAGATCTTACCAACGAAGGGGTCGGTAGCGATCTTGAACGCCAGAGCAGCAAAAGGCTCTGTGTCGGAAGAGTGACGATACTCCTCCTCGTCCGTGTCCGGATTTACGCCCTTAATGGACTCAACATCCGTGGGGGCGGGCATATAATCTACGATTGCGTCCAGCAGGGGCTGTACACCCTTGTTACGGTAGGAAGTACCGCAGGTGATGGGCACCATCTTGTTGGCAATGGTAGATTTTCTGATGGTCTTTTTGATCTCGTCAACAGTCAGCTCTTCGCCGGCGAAATACTTCTCCATCAGCGCGTCGTCCATCTCGGCGACATGCTCGATGAGCTGCTCGCGGTACTTCTGCGCCAATTCCATCATATCCTCAGGAATGGGCTCACGGCGAACATCGTTACCCAGATCGTCATAATAGATCTCGGCGTCCATATTCACCAGGTCCACAATCCCGCGGAAAGTGTCCTCCGCGCCGATGGGCAACTGAATGGGCAGTGCATTGCACTTGAAACGGTCATTGACCATATCCAGTACATTGTAGAAATCTGCGCCCATAATGTCCATCTTATTGACATAGATCATTCTCGGTACATGGTACTCGTCAGCCTGACGCCATACGGTCTCAGACTGGGGCTCAACGCCACCCTTGGCGCACAGAACGGTAACGGAACCGTCCAACACACGCAGGGAACGCTGCACCTCTACGGTGAAGTCCACATGCCCGGGGGTATCGATGATATTGATTCTGTGCTTCTTCCAGAAGCAAGTGGTAGCAGCGGAAGTAATGGTAATACCGCGCTCCTGCTCCTGCGCCATCCAGTCCATGGTTGCTGTACCATCATGGGTCTCACCGATCTTATGGTTAATACCCGTGTAATACAGGATACGCTCGGTGGTGGTGGTTTTACCAGCATCAATATGCGCCATGATACCAATATTTCTTGTCATTTCAAGAGATACTTTTCTCGGCATAATATCCTCCTAACAAACTGAATGGCTTAATATCTGAAATGAGCAAACGCCTTGTTTGCCTCAGCCATCTTATGGGTATCGTCGCACTTTTTGGCAGCGCCGCCGGTCTTATTGGTAGCATCCATAATCTCGGCTGCCAGGCGCTCCTTCATGGTTCTCTCAGAACGCTGACGCGCATAGAGAGTGATCCAGCGCAGACCCAGGGTCTGGCGCCGTTCCGGACGAACCTCAAGCGGTACCTGGTAGGTTGCACCGCCTACACGGCGAGCCTTAACCTCCAGTACGGGCATAACATTCTCCATGGCAGCTTCAAAAGTTTCCAGGGGATCATTACCCGTCTTTTCTTTGATGATGTCGAAAGCGTCGTACACGATCTTCTGTGCGACACCTTTTTTACCATCGTACATAACGTTGTTGATCAGGCGTGTAACAAGCTTAGAGTTGTACAGCGGATCAGGCAGAACGTCACGCTTAGCGATCTGGCCTCTTCTTGGCATCTTCGCTTCCCTCCTTCATTATCATTGATGAGTTCATAGGTACTCGAGTTTTCCCGTGGAGCCAACAAAAAGGTCATACACTGTATAGCTATATAAAGTATATAAACTTTTGCCGGAATTCCAAACAAGAAGATCAAACTCAGCTGGGCTGAGCTTGGTGGATCCTTAACGGATCAGCGCTGCTCTTATTTCTTAGCAGCTTTCGGTCTCTTGGCGCCGTACTTAGAGCGGCCCTGCATTCTGCCGTTCACGCCCTGGGTATCAAGAGTACCGCGAATGATGTGATAACGCACACCGGGAAGATCCTTTACACGGCCGCCGCGGATCATAACTACAGAGTGCTCCTGCAGGTTGTGACCTACGCCGGGAATGTAAGCGGACACTTCAATGCCGTTAGACAGACGCACTCTGGCAATCTTACGCAGTGCAGAGTTCGGCTTTTTCGGAGTTGCAGTCTTGACTGCGGTGCAAACGCCGCGCTTCTGGGGAGAATTGTTATCGGTCATAACATTCTTCTTGGTGTTCAGCCCCTTCAGCAGAGCCGGTGTTTTGGACTTTTTCTCCAGCGTCTTACGACCTGTTCTTACAAGTTGGTTAAAGGTAGGCAATCGTTTATCTCCTTTCAAATTATTTTGTACGCTTTTGCGCACAAAACACAAATTTGGCAAAGCAAATTTGCATTTTCTGCTCAAAAACGCACCTACTGGGGCAGAACTTTACGGTTCTGCCCCGGTAAATGGTCAATTTTTGGCTAAATTCGATGGGATTTGGGCCGATTTAGCGCAAATCGCACACCGACAATTTAGCATTATATCACTCGGACATACTGTTTGTCAAGAGCTCTTGCAGCTGTTCCAGGTTCAAAATTTCCTCGCTGCCCTCAGCGGAGAAATAGCTGGGCACCACATCCACCTTATCAAACACCTGCATACCGGTACCGGCGGGCACCAGCTTACCGATGATTACATTTTCCTTCAGACCGATCAGCGGATCCACCTTGCCCTTGATGGCAGCATCGGTGAGCACGCGGGTGGTCTCCTGGAAGGAGGCGGCGGACAGGAAGGAGTCGGTGGCCAGGGACGCCTTGGTAATACCCATCAGGATCGGGATATAAGTGGCGTGCTTCAAAGTGGTCTCACCTAAAGCGATCCGCTTGTCAATGGCCTCATTGGCCTCGTCTACCTGAGCCACATCCACCATGGTGCCGGACACCAAATCGGTATCACCGGCATCGTCCACGGTGCACTTCTTAAGCATCTGACGAACGATAACCTCAATGTGCTTATCGTTAATATCAACACCCTGGGTACGGTAAGCGAACTGTACTTCCTTAATTAGGTAGTTATAAACAGCCTCTTCGCCCAAGATAGCCAAAACATCGTGGGGGTTCACGGCGCCGAGGGTCAGCTCCTCGCCCTTCTTCACATGGGCTCCCTCAACAATGTGCTCGCACAGGCGGGCACCGTAGGGGATCAGATACTTCTTCTCTTCCCCATCCTCGCCGGTCACAATGGCGTGACGGCTCTTCTTGATCTCCTCAAAATGAACCACACCGTCGATCTCTGACAGAATGGCCAGCTGCTTGGGCTTTCTGGCCTCGAACAGCTCCTCTACACGGGGCAGACCCTGTGTAATATCGGCACCGCCGGCAACACCGCCGGTATGGAAGGTACGCATGGTCAACTGTGTACCCGGCTCACCGATGGACTGGGCGGCGATGATACCCACGGCCTCACCTACCTGAACCGGCTCGTTAAAGGCCAGGTTGGCGCCGTAGCACTTGCAGCACACGCCGTGGTGAGACTTACAGGTGATCAGAGAACGGATCTTTACGGACTCGATACCGGCGTCCACAATACGCTTGGCGTCTTCCTCTGTCATCATACGATCCGGCTCCATCAGCACTTCGCCGGAGTTAGGATCGATCACCGGGTCCACAACGAAACGACCGGTGAGGCGCTCCTCCAGCGGCTCCAATACACGGTTGCCGTCCATGATCTTGCTTACGATAATACCATCGTGGCAGCCGCAATCCTGGTCGCGAATGATTACATCTTGGGATACATCTACCAGACGGCGGGTCAAGTAACCGGAGTCTGCAGTACGCAGTGCGGTATCGGCCAAACCTTTACGGGCACCACGGGAGGAAATGAAGTATTCCAGAATATTCAGACCCTCACGGTAGTTGGCACGAATGGGAACCTCAATGGTCTTACCGGCGGTATTGGCGATCAAACCACGCATACCGGCCAGCTGACGCAGCTGAGAGGTACTACCACGGGCACCGGAGTCTACCATCATGTGAATGGGGTTATGGGCGCCGTCAAAGTTACTGGTCAGCTCGTGGGATACCTTGTTGGTGCAGTCCTCCCAAGCCTTGATAACGGCGGACGAACGCTCCTCGTTGGTAATCAGGCCGTAGTTGTAGTTGGTGGTAATCTCGTCCACCCGCTTCTCGGCCTCGTCCAGGTACTCCTTCTTCTTCTCCGGGATCAGGGCGTCCACAACGGCTACGGTGGTGCCGGAAATGGTGGAATACTTGTAGCCCTGCGCCTTCAAAGCGTCCAGCACCTTAGATGCCACGGCAACGCCGTGCACGCGAATGCACTTCTCGGCGATTTGGCCCAGCTGCTTCTTCTTTACAACAAAGCTGATCTCCGGTACAAACTCATTCTCCGGATCGGAACGATCCACAAAACCCAGGTCCTGAGGCACCGGGGCGTTAAAGATCACACGACCGATGGTCGTCTTAACCAGGTGCTCGTGCACTTCCCCGTCCACTTCCTTGGAGAAGCGGATCAGGCACTCGGAGTGCAAGCCCAAAGAGCCTTCCTGGTAGGCCATCATGGCCTCGTCCTTATCTCTGTAAATGTTATAGCGGGTATATTCGTTGCCCTGGGCGTCTTTCTCCACCGTGGGGCAGCCCGGCTCGCCGTCCTTAATCATGGTCAGGTAATAGGAACCGATCACCATATCCTGGGTAGGCACGGTCACCGGCTTACCGTCAGAGGGCTTCAGCAGGTTGTTGGCAGCCAGCATCAACATTCTGGCCTCTGCCTGCGCCTCTGCGGAAAGGGGCACGTGCACAGCCATCTGGTCGCCGTCGAAGTCTGCGTTAAACGCGGTACAAGCCAGCGGGTGCAGCTTAATCGCGCGGCCCTCTACCAGCACCGGCTCAAAGGCCTGAATACCCAAACGGTGCAGGGTAGGTGCACGGTTAAGCATCACCGGGTGATCCTTAATGACCACTTCCAGAGAGTCCCAAACGGCCGGGTTGTTGGCACGCTCCACCATCTTACGGGCAGATTTAATGTTAGAGGCCACGCCGGTCTCTACCAGCCGCTTCATCACAAAGGGCTTAAACAGCTCGATAGCCATTTCCTTCGGTAAACCGCACTGGTGCATCTTCAATTCCGGACCAACCACGATTACGGAACGGCCGGAGTAGTCAACACGCTTACCCAGCAGGTTCTGACGGAAGCGACCCTGCTTACCTTTCAGCATATCGGAGAGGGACTTCAGCGGGCGGTTGTTGGGACCGGTGACCGGACGGCCGCGGCGGCCGTTGTCGATCAGGGCGTCCACAGACTCCTGGAGCATACGCTTTTCGTTGCGCACGATAATATCCGGTGCGCCCAGCTCCAGCAGCTTCTTCAAACGGTTGTTTCGGTTGATAACGCGGCGATACAGGTCGTTCAGATCAGAGGTGGCAAAACGGCCGCCGTCCAGCTGAACCATGGGGCGAATATCCGGGGGGATTACCGGGATGGCATCCAGGATCATCCACTCCAGCTTATTGCCGCTCTGATAGAATGCATTGACCACATCCAGGCGCTTGAGCAGACGCACACGCTTTTGACCGGTAGCAGTCTCCAGCTCCTCGGTCAGCTCATCCCGCAGGGCTTTCACATCAATGTCTTGCAGCAGCTTTTTGATGGCCTCGGCGCCCATGCCGGCCTCAAAGTCGTCCTCATAGCGCTCGCGCATTTCTGCATATTCTTTTTCGTTCAGGATCTGCATTTTCTCCAGCGGGGTGTCGCCGGGATCCGTTACGATATACAGTGCAAAGTACAGCACCTTCTCCAAATAACGGGGGCTCAGATCCAGTACCAGCCCAAGGCGGCTGGGAATGCCCTTAAAATACCAAATGTGAGACACGGGAGCCGCCAGTTCAATATGACCCATACGCTCACGGCGCACCTTGGCCCGGGTGATCTCTACGCCGCAGCGCTCGCAGACCTTGCCCTTATAGCGTACTCTCTTATATTTGCCGCAGTGGCACTCCCAGTCCTTCATGGGGCCGAAAATGCGCTCGCAGAACAAACCGTCCCGCTCCGGCTTCAGCGTTCTGTAATTAATGGTCTCCGGCTTGGTGACCTCGCCGTAGGACCACTCCCGAATCTGCTCGGGAGACGCCAGACCGATTTTGATCGAGCTGAATTCGTTTTCTTTATTCTCCATCATGGAAGCACTCCTTTATATATAATGTAGTGTCGGAATGGCGTTTACGCATCGGCCCCATCGTCCGAATCGTCGTCCAGGGCGTTTGCAAACAAATCTGCAAACGAATCCGCTGCGTCTGCGCCTGCTTCCTCGCCGGCTTCTTCCGCATTCTCAATGCCAAAGCCCTCGCTGCCCTCGTCAAAGTCATTGACGGTGGTGAACGCCTTGTCATCAATAGGCTGAATACCGGTGCCATCGTCCAGATCCTGCTTGAGCTCTACTTCCTCGCCGTTGGCGTCATACACACGAGTATCCAGACCCAGTGCCTGCAGCTCCTTAAACAGAACCTTGAAGGATTCCGGCGTGCCTGCCTTGGGGATATTCTCGCCCTTAACAATGGCCTCATAAGCCTTCACACGACCCACAACATCATCGGACTTCACCGTCATGATCTCTTGCAGGGTGTAAGCAGCGCCGTATGCCTCCAGTGCCCAAACCTCCATCTCACCGAAACGCTGGCCGCCGAACTGGGCTTTACCACCCAAAGGCTGCTGGGTGACCAGGCTGTAAGGACCGGTGGAACGGGCATGGATCTTATCATCCACCAGGTGATGGAGCTTCAGGTAATACATGTAGCCCACGGTCACCGGGTTATCAAACTTTTCGCCTGTACGGCCGTCGGTCAGGGTAGTCTTACCGTCCTCACGCAGGCCGGCCAATTTCAGGCACTCACGAATGTCGTCCTCATGAGCACCGTCAAATACGGGGGTCATCATCTTCCAGCCCAGTGCCATGGCGGCATAGCCCAGATGCACCTCCAGCACCTGCCCGATGTTCATACGAGAAGGTACGCCCAAGGGGTTCAATACAATATCCAACGGGCGACCGTCCGGCAGGAACGGCATATCCTCCTGGGGCAGTACCCGGGACACAACGCCCTTGTTACCGTGACGACCGGCCATCTTATCACCGGCCTGGATCTTACGCTTCTGGGCGATATAAACGCGAACCACTTTGTTCACGCCGGGGCTCATTTCATCGCTGTTGGCACGGGTGAACACCTTAACATCCACCACAATACCATACTCGCCATGGGGCACACGCATGGAGGTGTCACGCACCTCGCGGGCCTTCTCACCGAAGATGGCACGCAGCAGCCGCTCCTCTGCGGTCAGCTCCGTCTCGCCCTTGGGGGTCACTTTACCCACCAAAATATCACCGCTGTGTACCTCGGCGCCGATGCGGATAATACCGTCCTCGTCCAGATCCTTCAGCGCGTCCTCGCCCACATTGGGAATATCGCGGGTGATCTCCTCCGGACCCAGCTTGGTGTCTCTGGACTCCACCTCGTGCTCCTCAATGTGAATGGAAGTATAAACATCGTCCCGCACGATCTTCTCGTTGATCAATACGGCGTCCTCGTAGTTGTAGCCTTCCCAGGTCATAAAGCCGATCAGGGCGTTCTTACCCAGAGAAACCTCACCATTGCAGGTAGCGGGACCGTCGGCGATCACCTGGCCGTCCTCTACCTGCTGGTGCAGGGAGACGATGGGCCGCTGGTTGATACAGGTGCCCTGGTTGGAGCCGCAGAACTTTACCAACTCGTAATGGTCGATCTCACCGGAAGCGGTCTTAATATCAATGGTACGCGCGTCTACGGCGCACACGGTGCCGCCACGCTTGGCAATGACCACCACGCCGGAGTCGTAAGCTGCCTTATACTCCATACCGGTACCCACTACCGGGGCCTCGGTCTTCAGCAGCGGCACAGCCTGGCGCTGCATGTTGGCGCCCATCAGTGCGCGGTTGGCGTCGTCGTTCTCCAAAAACGGGATCATAGCCGTAGCTACGGATACAACCATCTTGGGGGATACATCCATGTAATCCACTCGCTCCGGGGGCAGGGTCAGGAACTCGTCCCGATGGCGGCAGGTAACGCGGCGGTTGGTGAAGTGACCTTCCTCGTCCAGGGGCTCATTGGCCTGGGCCACAACGAACTCGTCCTCCACATCGGCGGTCATGTAGACCACCTCATCGGTGACCACACCGGTCTCTTTGTCCACTTTACGGTACGGTGCCTCAATGAAGCCGTACTCATTCAGCCGGCTATAGCAAGCCAGATAAGAGATCAGGCCGATGTTGGGTCCTTCGGGAGTCTCAATGGGGCACATTCTGCCGTAATGGGTATAGTGTACATCTCGCACCTCAAACCCGGCGCGGTCACGGGACAGACCGCCGGGGCCCAGTGCGGACAGACGGCGCTTATGGGTCAGCTCCGCCAAGGGGTTGTTCTGGTCCATGAACTGGGACAACGGAGAGGAGCCGAAGAACTCACGAATGGCAGCCACCACCGGGCGAATGTTAATCAGTGCCTGGGGGGTAATGGCGTCCTCGTCGTCCTGTGCCTGCAAGGTCATACGCTCACGAATCACGCGCTCCATACGGGTAAAGCCGATACGGAACTGGTTTTGCAGCAACTCGCCTACCGCGCGGATACGACGATTGCCCAGGTGGTCAATGTCGTCTGTGGTGCCTACACCGCAAGCCAGGTTGCAGAGATAAGACACGGTAGCAAAAATATCGTCTGTGGTAATGTGCTTGGGCACCAGGTCGTCCTGCTTAATGCGGATCTCCTCTTTTAGTGCCTCTTCATCATCGCCGCACTTCTCCAGGATCTCTGCCAGCACAGCATAGCTGACCTTTTCGCGGATACCCAGAGGGGTGCAGTCAAAGTCCACATATTTCTTGATATCGACCATGCCGTTGGACACAACTTTTACCTTGTTGCCGTCCACATCGACAAATGCAAACATAACACCTGCATCCTCGATCTCCATGGCCTTGATCTTGTCGATCTTCTCACCGGCGTCTGCCAAGAACTCACCTTGGGGAGAGATCACCGGTTCTGCCAGGATCTGGCCGTTCAGGCGGTCAGCCATACCCAGCTTTTTGTTATACTTGTAGCGACCCACTCGGGACAGATCGTACCGGTGCGGGTCAAAGAACAGGCCGTCCAAGTGAGCCTGTGCCGTCTCCAAAGTGGGCGGCTCGCCGGGACGCAGGCGCTTATACACCTCCAGGAGTGCCTCCTCCTGGTTCTTGGTGGTGTCCTTCTCAATGGTGGCCACCAAGCGCTCATCCTCACCGAAATAGTCAATGATCTCATGATCGAGACCCAGACCCAACGCACGCAGGAAAGTGGTGATAAAGATCTTGCGGTTTTTATCAATGCGCACATAGAACAGGTCGTTGGCGTCGGTCTCATACTCCAGCCATGCGCCCCGGTTGGGGATCACGGTGTTGGTATACAATTCCTTACCGGTCTTGTCATGGTCCATGTGGTAATACACGCCGGGGGAACGCACCAACTGAGACACAATGCAGCGCTCTGCACCGTTGATTACAAAAGTGCCGGCATCCGTCATCAGCGGGAAGTCGCCCATGAAGATGATGTTCTCCTTCACCTCACCGGTCTCTTTGTTCTGCAAGCGAGCACGGACCTTCAGCGGTTTGGCGTAAGTCACATCCCTTGCCTTACACTGGGCAATGGTGTACTTGGGGTCCTCGTCCATGGTGTAGTCGATAAAGTCCAGCACCAGATTGCCTGTATAATCCGTGATGGAACCAATGTCGCGGAACACCTCTTCCAAACCTTCATCCAGGAACCACTGATACGACTTCTTTTGCACTTCAATGAGGTTGGGCATTTGCATCACTTCATTGATCTTTGCAAAACTCTTTCGTGTTGTGGTGCCGAGCTGCACGTCTTTCACGTTCAACATAAAAGGGGTCACTCCAATCTTTTTTTCTCAGAAAAAAGTCGAAATCCAGCGCCGATCCGCTGCCGCGGGCCAAAGTTTTTCGCACGGCCCGGCAGGGGCGCGCATATACTCGTGCGCATAAATTTCCATTTTAATCGTGCATATAATATAGACGAACAAGCCCGGAAAGTCAACAATTATTTTTATATAAATTCCACAAAATGAAAAACTTTTTGATACACGCCACCGTGTGCTTCTTGTTTTTCGTCACTTTGCACAAGAATTTTTCAAAAAATTCTACAAATCGGAGCGCTAAAAATTGATTTCTTCTCTCCCCTTATGGTATAATAGACGGCAAGAAAATCAACTGGAGCGAACCATGAAACAAAACTGTAAGCGTATCTCTTCTCTGCTGCTGTGCGCCGCTTTGGTGTGCACCCTGTTTGCCGGTTGCGGCGGACGGAACAAGCAGCTGGATATTATCTACCCCATCACCGGCAATATCACCAGCTTTGACCCTCAGGTGGCTGCCACCCAGGATGAATACCTGATCGCGGAGAATTGCTATGAGGGGCTGGTGCGTGTGGAGGACGACGGCACGGTCAAACCGGCTGTGGCTGCGGACTGGACAGTGAGCACCGACCAAAAGACCTACACCTTCCATCTGCGCCAGGGACTGAAGTGGCACCTGACGGACGCGGTAACCGAGCGTATGGGCAAGAACTGGGATCCGGACATTACCGCCCATGATTTTGTTTTTGCGCTTCAGCGCGCCGTATCACCCCAGACCGCCTGTCCCCTGTATCCTGCCCTGTCCGGCATTGCCGGTGCGCAGCAGGTGTACACCAAACAGAAGAGCGCCTCTGCGCTGCAAGTAAAGGCCACGGACGATTATACCTTAGTGATCACCTTACGCACCCCGGACGCCGGGTTCTTTTCTACCCTGTCCGGCGCAGCAGCCATGCCCTGCAATAAAGAATTCTTTACCGCCACCAAGGGCCGCTACGGCCTGGGCACGGAGTATTCTCTCTTTAACGGCCAATTTTATGTAAAGAATCAACTGGACACCTCTTATACCCTGAACAAAAATCAGGAATACAAGGGCGCAAACCCCACGAAGGTGGACAATATCACCCTGAATATCAAGGACGAAAACAGCAAGGTACCGGAGAAGTTGGAAAGCGGCTACTACGACGCCGCCTTTCTCACCGGCAGTGAGTACGGCACCCTGAAAAAGAAGGACGACCTGACCGCTATCCCCTATGCCAACACCACCTGGGCGTTTTTGCTTAACACCAACCAAGGCAGCCTATCCAATGAAAAAATGCGCCGAGCCATCTGCCTGAGCCTGTCCCCGGCAGATACAAAAAACAGCAAGTATCTGCAGGCGTCCACCGGCATTACCCCGCCCAGTACCACGGTAGACGGCGGCACGGTGACCACCGCCAAAAGCAGCCTGGTGCCTGCCAGGGACGCTGCCCGGGCCCAAGCCCTGTGGAAAGCCGGGTTGGAGGAGACCGGGCTGACCACCGTAGCGCTGACAGTCATTACCACCCCGGAGATGGACGCTTACGCCAAGGCGCTGGTACAGGGAGTGCAAAGCAGCTTGGGCACCGTGACCACCTACGGCAACGGCACCGGCATTGCCTTTTCCCTAAAGATTGAAACCATGACCAAAGCGGAGATGGAGAGCCAGATGGCCGCAGGCACCTACGACATTGCCCTGTACCCTATGGAGGCCGCCAGCCAAAGCCCGGTGACCTTCCTGTCCGACCTGCTCTCCACTAACTATATGAAGCTGCAAAGCGATAAAATCGAACGGGCGCTGACAGTGGCCAAGAACGCCACGGCCGGCACGGCCACCGCCGCCTGCCGAGCCTGCGAGCAGGCGCTGATTCAAACCGGCGCCGTGCTACCGGTATTCTATGAATCTGCCTACTATGTGATGGCCGGAGGCGTCAGCGGCGTTCAGTTCCACCCAGGCAGCGGGAGGGTCTCCTTTGTTGAAGCGGTCAGAACATAATAAGCGGTACGCTATGGTCTTTTGGGTACTCAGCGTGGTGTGTATGGGTGTAATCTTCTACCTGTCCTCCCGCACAGCGGACCAATCCAGCCGCGAGAGCGGCGCTGTACTGGCCTGGCTCACCCGCCTGCTGGGCGATGGTCGGCTCACAGACTTTTTGGTACGCAAATCCGCACACTTTTTGGAATACACCGGGCTGTGCCTGCTGCTGAGCTTTGCCTGCGCAGCCACCTGGGGACGCCGGTACACCGCCGTCAGCCTGCCCATTGCCAGTCTGTATGCCATCACCGACGAGGTGCACCAGCGCTTTGTGCCCGGGCGTTCCTGCCAGGCGGCAGACTGGGCCATTGACACCGCCGGTGCAGCCCTTGGACTGCTGTGTGCCGGGGTGCTGATGTGGCTTTGGCTGCGCTATCGTACCAAAAAGGCGCAACAAGAATTGACATTGCCGCCAAATCGTATATAATATAGGACATATTCTTAAAATTAAGAGCGAGGAAACAACATGAATGTATTGATTTACGACACGGAAGAACAGATCGGCATTGCAGCCGGTAACTATATGTGCGGCCAGGTGCTGGCAAAGCCCAACTCCGTATTGGGTCTAGCCACCGGCTCCACACCGCTGAAGCCCTACAACCACATGATCCGCCTGTATGAGCAGGGTGCCGTGGACTTCTCCAAAGTGACCACTTTTAACCTGGACGAATACTGCAAGCTGGATGTGGCAGACAAAAATTCCTACCACTCCTTTATGCACGAAAATCTGTTTGACCACATCAATATCCCGGAGGAGCGCATTCACTTTTTGGACGGCAACGCAGCGGACTTAGATGCCGAGTGCAAGCAGTACGAGGAGAGCATTCGCGCTGCCGGCGGCATTGATATTCAGCTGCTGGGTATCGGCTCCAACGGCCACATTGCCTTTAACGAGCCCAGCGACTCCTTCCAGCGGTGGACCCATGTGGTGTCCCTTAAGGAGAGCACCATTCAGGACAACAGCCGCTTCTTTAACACCATTGAGGAGGTGCCCACCCAAGCACTGACCATGGGCATTGGCTCCATTATGCAGGCCAAGCGCATTCTGATCATCGCCCTGGGCGAGCACAAGGCCAAAGCCATCAAGCAGGTGATCTCCGGCAATGTGACCCCGGAATGCCCCGCCTCTGTGTTGCAGTTCCATACAGATGTAACGCTGATGCTGGATCGGGGCGCCGCTTCCCTGCTGTAACATTTTGAAATCAGGTGATCAAGTATGAATAAAGGGATCAAAGCAGCGCTGGCGCTGGGTCTGTGCTGCGTCACTGCCGCCGGGCTGTTTGGCTGCACTAAGGCTGCCCCGGAGGAGACCACCCAGCCCGCCACGGTCGCAACCCGGCCCACTGCCACCACGGCAGACACCACGGTGCCGGAGAGCACCACAAATGCTTCCACCAACACCACTACAAAACCGGCAGAAACCACCACCAAAAAGGCAAAAGAGGACAGCGGCAGCGCCTACACCGTCAACCAGGCGCTGGACGCCCTGACCAACTACTATGGCAAGGGCTACGATGTGGACGGCATCGTGTCTGAGGGCAACAACTACTATTTTGCCGTTTATAAAAACAAGAAGAAGTACGCCTCCGTCAAAGTCAATATGCAGACCGGCGATGCGGTAGAAACCCGCACCAAGGACGGCGAGACGGCCAACTTCAATGTATTTGTATAAGGAGGCTCCTATGGATAAGGAAAAGTTTTATATCACCACGCCCATTTACTACCCCTCCGGCAATCCCCACATCGGGCACTGCTACACCACCGTGGCCTGCGACTCCATCGCCCGCTTTCGGCGCATGCAGGGGTATGATGTGCTCTTTCTCACCGGTACGGACGAGCACGGTCTGAAAATTGAGCAAAAAGCCGCCGAGAAGGGCGTGACCCCCAAGGCGTATGTGGACGAGATCGTAGCCATCTTCAAAAAGCTGTGGTCCTACATGAACATCAGCTATGACCGCTACATTCGCACCACCGACGATTACCATATAGAGACGGTACAGAAGATCTTTAAGGAGCTGTACGACCGAGGCTATATTTACAAGGGCGAGTACAAAGGCAAATACTGCACCCCCTGCGAGAGCTTTTGGACGGAAAGCCAGCTGGTGGACGGCAAGTGTCCGGAGTGCGGCCGCGAGGTCACGGAGGCCGCTGAGGAAGCCTATTTCTTTAAGCTGTCCCCCTTTGCCGACCGGATCGAAAAGCTGCTGCTGGAGACGGATTATTTGCAGCCTAAGAGCCGCGCGGTAGAGCTGGTCAACAACTTTATCAAGCCCGGTTTGGAAGATCTGTGCGTATCCCGCACTTCCTTCACTTGGGGCATTCCCGTCACCTTTGACCCGGGTCATGTGGTTTATGTGTGGGTAGACGCACTCTCCAACTACATCAGCGCCCTGGGCTACCTGAATGACAAGTATGATGACTTTGACCGCTATTGGCCCGCCGATGTGCACATGGTGGCTAAAGATATTATGCGCTTTCACGCCATTATTTGGCCCGCCATGCTGATGGCGCTGGATCTGCCGCTGCCCAAGCACCTGGCAGTACACGGCTGGATCACCTTTAACGGTCAAAAAATGAGCAAATCCATCGGCAATGTGGTAGACCCGCTGGTGCTGGGCGAGCGCTACGGCGCAGACGCCATTCGCTACCACATTCTGCGAGAGATGGCGCTGGGCGCAGACAGCTCTTTCTCTAACGAAATTATGATCAACCGCATTAACGCGGACTTAGCGAACGATCTGGGCAACCTGGTGTCCCGCACCGTGGCTATGGCAGAGAAATACTTTGGCGGCACCTTGCCGGAATGCAGAGAAGCAGACGAAGAACTGGACGCCTCTCTCATTGACCCGGCACTGGAGCTGCGGGATAAAGTAGCCGCCTATATGGACGAGACCCAGTTGAACAACGCCCTGGCAGAGATCTTCAAGGTGATCTCCAGAGCAAACAAATATATTGACGAAACCACCCCCTGGATCTTGGGCAAGGACGAAAACCGCAAGGCTCGGCTGGCCAGCGTGCTGTACAACCTGCTGGAGGTGATCCGGATCACCACCACCCTGCTGTCCTGCTTTATGCCCACCTCTATGCCCAAGGCCTGGGCGCAGATCGGCGCCACCGAGAACCTGATCACCTATGAGAACGCTGCCAAATTCGGCGTGCTGCCTGCCAATGTAACGGTGCACAAGGGCGACGCTCTGTTCCCCCGCATTGACACGGACAAGGAGATCGACGAACTGAATGCCTTAATTAAAGTCCAAATGGAGAAGGCCACCGCTGCCCAGCAGCCTAAGACAGAGGTGCCCGGCGTGGCGCAAATTGCCTTTGACGACTTTAGCAAGGTAGAGCTGCGCGTGGCAGAGATCACCGACTGCGAACCCATTAAGCGGGCAAAGAAGTTACTGAAACTGCAAGTGAACGACGGCGACGGCAGCCGTCAGATCGTCAGCGGCATTGCCCCCTGGTACAAGCCGGAGGACCTGATCGGTAAAAAAGTGGTGATCGTAGCCAACTTAAAGCCTGCCAAGCTGTGCGGCGAGATGAGCAACGGTATGCTTCTGGCCGGCGATGTAGGCGATCATGATGTGCAGGTGCTGTTTGTGGACGGTATGCCCGCCGGCACCAAGATTCGCTAAAAAACACAAAAGAGCGAGCAGTCTGCGGACCGGTCGCTCTTTTTTATAAAGGAATTCGATTTATGAAAAACGCTCCGATTTTTGACACCCACGCCCATTATGACGATCCTCAATTTGACCCGGATCGGGAGCAGCTGCTCCGCCGGCTGCCCGACCAAGGCGTGGTGGGTGTGGTCAGCTGCGGCTGTGATCTGCCCTCCTCCCTGCAAAATCAGGCGCTGAGCCGCCAATATCCCTGGTTTTACTTTGCCGCCGGGTTCCACCCGGAGAATTTGGAAGGCGCCGATTTAGAGGACATAGAGCGCCTACGAACGCTGCTGGCGGACCCCAAGTGCGTGGCGGTTGGCGAGATCGGCTTAGACTACCACTGGATGGCCAGCGACAAAGACACGCAAACGGCCTTTTTCCGCCGGCAGATCCAGCTGGCAAAGGAAGTGGACAAACCCATTATCGTACACGACCGGGAAGCCCATGGCGACACGCTGGAGCTGCTGCAAGCCTTGCAGCCCAAAGGTGTGGTGCACTGCTTCTCCGGCAGCAAGGAAATGGCAAAGGAGATCATCAAACTGGGCATGTACATCGGCCTGAACGGTGTGGCCACCTTTAAGAACGCCCGCAAAGCGCTGGAGGTGGTGGAAACGATCCCCTTAGAACGCCTGGTGTTGGAAACGGACTGTCCTTACCTGGCGCCGGAGCCTTGCCGCGGGCAGCGCAATAACTCTGCTCTGATCCCCCACATCGCCGCACGCATTGGGCAGGTGCTGGGACTGTCTGCCCAGGCTGTGCTGCGCCAAACGGCAGAGAACGCCCGCGCACTGTACGGTCTGCAAGTCTAAACAAAGAGAGAGCCACAAAAACCGTTACCGGTCTCTGTGGCTCTCTCTTTGTGTTGGATCGCCTGCTTACAGACTCTTGATAAAGTCAAGGACTTTCTTCTGATCCTCTTTGTCTATCACGCACAGGCGGAACAGGGTCTCCCACTCCTCTTTGTTCAACTCGCCCAAGCGGTTGATAAAGTTGACGACGCCCTTCTGATCCTCTTTGTCCATAATCCGCAGACGAAACAGCACCATACGCTCTACATTACTAAGCTCGGCAATACCGTCATTGATCTGGCCCTTCAAATAGCTGGAGGGCTGCTCGTTATTGGCATCGTAAGCCACGCCTTCGTCATGTAGCGTATCTGCGGTGTTGCTTGCAGCGCTTTTCAGGCCCAGCAGGTAGTCCACGCTCACCTCGTAGGCATTGGCAATCCTACACAGCAGGGGGTATTTGGGGTGGCTCTTTCCGGTCTCATAATACGCATAAGTGCTGCGATTTACATGAAATAGCTTAGAGGCCTCCTCTTGGGTCATACCTGCGTTCTCACGCAGACGAGTCAGCATGGCCGGCAGGCCATTGCCCTCTCTCGCATTACTGGGTTTTTGTTGTTTTGTTTCGTTGTTCATAAGTGCTTCCCGATCTCCTCTCTCTCGGTCTTGGTCATTGGTCGATTATTTTGATCGTTATTCGATATGGGCCGTGTTCTTTTTTCACAGCGTGACAAGTTTACACAATTTTTCCGAATTTGTCAAGGGTTTCGCCAACATTTTCCGGTTACAAAAAATTGACAAAGCCGTGATGAAATGATATTATAAAGCAAAATAAGCGAAAAAGCGCATAATACCGCCAAATATTTAAGGAACGGTGACAACCAAAATGACAAAAAAAACTTTTAGCCTTTTTTTGGCAATTTGTCTGTTAATGACCACTTTAACAATATTACCGACAACTGCCTTTGCCAAGAGTTATGCCGACCAGCTCCGGGACAAAGGCTTCCCGGAAAGCTATATCAGCAAGCTGGTAAGCCTGCACAATAAGTACCCCAAATGGGATTTTCAGCCGCTGAAGACCGGACTGAATTTCACCGCTGCCGTTAAAGCAGAGCGCTCCCCTCACTCTAAGCAACTGATTGAGCGTCAGTCTTCTCTGTCTGCCGCCTATTACTGCAACTGCGCCTCCTGCAAGAACAAGCCCCAGGAAGGCTCCAGCTGGTACTCTGCCTCTCAAAACGCGGTGATGCACTATATGGATCCTCGCAACTTCTTTGATGAGAAGCATATTTTCCAGTTTGAATCCACCGCATATAATGCCAAGCAGACCAAAGCCGGGGTGGAGACCATTCTCTCCCCCACCTGGATGCACAATTCCCTGATCAACTACCTGACCACCAACGGCAAGACCCGCAAGAACTACGACAGCAAGACCAAGTATTCCGACGCGATTTTGGCCGCCGCAAAAAACAGTGGTATGAGCGCCTATTATCTGGCCTCCAAAATCGTACAGGAGGTAGGCAGCACCAAAGCCACCACCGGCGGCGCCAGCGGCAACCGTGCGCCGTTTATCGGCATTTACAACTACTACAATATCGGCGCTTACAGCGGCGCGATGGACGGGCTGGAATGGGCTGCCGGTTATCTGCGCCTGGAGAAGGACGCCACCATTTACTCTGACTATAAAAACGGCAAGGTCAGCGGAACCAAGACCAAGGCTAAAAAGGGTCAGTATATGGTATGGCGCGCCAATGCGGGCAACTACTACCGGGTGCGCCTGTACACAGATAACGGCGGTAGCTACGCCACCGGCATTTCCGGCTATGTGCCCAAAAGCGCCTGCCGCACTAAGTACTTTAACTACGGCCGTCCCTGGAGCAATCCCTACAAATCCATTTACAACGGCGCAACATACATAGCAAACGGCTTCTCCAAAACCCAAAACACCGGCTATCTGCAAAAGTTCAATGTAGCCCCCGGCACGGCAGAGAAGCACAGCCACGAATATATGGCCAATGTACAGGCGGCGGCTTCTGAGTCTGTTACCACCTATAACGCCTATAAATCGGCTAAAATTCTGAACACGGCCAAGACCTTTATTATTCCCGTGTACAGCGGCATGCCCGCTTCCACCGCAAATGTGAACCACATTTCCACTTCTGCCTCCAGCAGCACCACGACCACCACAAAGCCCCCCACCACCGCAGTAGCCAAGAACCGGGTCACCGGACTGACTCTGACCGGACGCACCCAGACCAACTTAACATACAAGTGGAACAAGGTATCCGGCGCCACCAAATACTATATCGACATTACCAACAAAACCAAGGGTACCAACTTCTCCAAAACCGTCACCGGCACCAGCGCCACCCTGCACAACCTGACAGACACCCAAGAGTATGCCGTGCGGGTGCGAGCCTATGTAAAAGGCAAATACGGCCCTTACAGCGCCTACAACACCAAACACTGCCTACCCGGTAAAGTCAGCGGCGCCAAGATAAAACGCCGTTCTGCGGCCTCTGTGACCCTGCAGTGGAGCAAAAAGCCCGGTGCCGACGGCTACTATATCTATCGCTACGATACCAAATCCAAAAAAACAACCAAGGTAGCTACGATCAAAGGCAACAAAACCACCGGCACCGTCAGCAAGCTGAAAGCCAACACCGCCTACACCTTCCAGGTGGCGGCGTACACCACAGACAGCAGCACCAAGACCGGCGCCAAAAGCAGCAAGATCAGCACCAAAACACTGACCGCCACCCCAAAGATCAGCTCCGCCACCTCGCCTAAGTCTAAGAAGATCAAGATTAAGTGGAGCAAAGTCGCGTGCAGCGGCTACCAGGTGCAATACTCCACCACCAAGAACTTTAAGCGGAATTTTCTGGACTTTACGGTGAAGAAGAGCGCCACCTCCAAGACCTTCTCCACCTACCGGGCCAAGACCACCTACTATGTGCGTATGCGTTCCTACCGCATCGAGGGCAAGAAAAAAGTCTACTCCCCCTGGAGCGCCACTAAGTCCGTTAAAGTGAAATAATAAGCATAACAAAACGCCCCGTGCAGTTCCAAACCGCACGGGGTATTTCTTTTCAAAGCAAGGCGGGGAGTACCCGCCTTTAATATTTTAATCCTTATTTCTTTTTGCCGGATTTTTCCTCATACACGGCAGCCACGGTATCCACATCGCCGGAGGCAATAATATGCCCTTTCTCCAGCAAAATGGCCGTGTCGCAAATGGCCTTCACCTGCTGAATATTATGAGACACAAACAGCACGGTCACGCCCTGATCAAACATAGACTGGACCTTAGCCAGGCTCTTTTTGCGGAAACGGGCGTCGCCTACGGACAGCACCTCATCCAAAATCAGAATATCCGGTTCCACGGCCGTGGCAATGGAAAAGCCCAAGCGGGCTTTCATACCGGAAGAATAGTTCTTCAGCGGCACGTCAATAAACTTGCCCAGCTCGGAGAATGCCACAATCTCGTCATATTTTCTCTCCAAATACTCTCGGTTGTAGCCCAGAATGGCACCGTACAGGAAAATATTTTCCTTACCGGTGTAGTTGGGGTCAAAGCCGGCGCCCAGCTCCAGCAAAGGCGCAATCACGCCTTTCTTTTTCACAGTGCCCTCCGTAGGCTTGTATACGCCTACAATGGTCTTGAGCAGTGTGGATTTACCGGCACCGTTCAGGCCCAAAATGCCCAAATGCTGGCCCCGGCGTACCTGGAAGTTAATATCCTGCAAGGCATAAAACTTCTTGAATTCCAGCTGACGCCTTAACAGCTTGATCACATATTCCTTTAAGTTGTCCACCTTTTCCTTATTCAGGTTAAAGGCCATGGTCACATTTTCAACAGAAATGACTACATCGTTGTCCATACGGTTCATCCTTTACAGTTCTTGCCCTTGCGTGCAAAGGCCACAATCCCGGAAATCGCCAGCAGCAGTCCGCCGGCACCCAGGCACATATACAGCCAGCCGATCATATACTGAGTAGCGGCCGCACAAAGATACGCGGGAAAAATATACAGGTTTTTTTGGTGCAGCAGCACCAGCATGATCACAGTGCATAGCACCGTCACCAGTCCGGCGGCACAGATACCGTCTGCCGCCAGCAGGCGCTGGAGCCGCTTGGCAGCGCCGCTGCGCCTCAACAGCCATACCGCCAGTGCCACGCCGCAGCAGGCGATCACACCCCCTGCCGCAGAGGCTCGCATACTCAGATTTACAAAGCTTTGCAGATCCGCCGCAAAAACCAGCGCCATACGGCCACCCATATAATCGGTAAATGCCTTGCCAAAGTCCTGCACCTGCGCCGTAGTGGCGCCGGGAGCTGCCTTGGCTGCCGCCGTTTCTAATGCGGTACGCACCTCTTGGAGCGCCGGCGCCAGCTTGGCCGAGCGATCCTTGCTTTTTAACATAACCCCCGCATAGGTCTGCACCGCCGTGCGCACGCCGTCCTTAGTGACTGCATCTGCCACAGCTGTGTCCAGCCCGTACTCCAGGCAAAGATCCGCCGCATACTGGTGGACCTCCGTATAAAGGCCGTCCACATAAGTATCGCCGCCAAGGCTGCGCACCATACGCGCCGGGTTGCCGAAAAGCGCGCCCACCAACACAGACAGGGTCAGCACGCCGGTAAAAACAAACAGCAAAAACGCACTGCAACAAGCGCGTCGATCGTGCTTTTTGATCTTAATCATCGGTGCTCACCTCCACAGCCGGGCCGGAGGCCTTTTCACAAAACACATACAGCCGCTGATCCGCCAAGTTGCCAAAGGGCGACTGGGGATAGGTACAAAAGAGGATCAGCTTTTCCTTGTCCACCACAGACACATCTACGGATTCGTCCGAGGTGAGCACCTGGCGGGCCGTAACCCGGTAGGAGAAGTGCCCCCAGTTGGTGGAAAAGTCGATGAGATTGCCTTTTTTCAGCTGTGCCAAGTTCCGGAACACCGTTGTATTGTACCCGGTGACAACGGTAGACTTGCCGTAACCCGGCAAACCATAAGCCGTAGACGCGGCCGCACCGGCACGCAGGCACACCCGATTGGCGCCATAATACACCGGGCAATCCAGCCCAATTTGGCTGCATTCCAGCCGACCGAAGTGCATACCGCCGGTCACCGTGGCACCCTCTACGATTCCAAAGGTATTGGGCTGGGGGTCGTACTGCTCCGTCAGCTGCAAGTCGCTGTCTGCCCGGGGCAACTTGGCCTGCACATCATGCACGGCAGACACCGCATAGCGCCCACCCAACACCCATATCGGCGTAAACACCAGCGCAGCTGCCAGCACAAACACCAGCACCACCGCCAGGTGGCGCAGCAGCGCACGCCCTTTACCGGCCGTCCCGTCTTTTTTCATACTCAGTCCTCAAACACTGCGCCCTTAGCGCCGCTGGTCACATGCTGGGCATACCGCTTCAGGTAGCCGGTCAGGTGCTGCTCCGGCGGCTGCCAGGTGGCCTTACGCCGCTCCAACTCCGCATCGGACACATCTACCCGCAGCACGCGCGCAGGAATATCAATCTCGATCATATCGCCGTCCTGTACCAAAGCGATGGTACCGCCCATAGCCGCCTCCGGACTCACATGGCCAATGGAAGCGCCGCGGGTGGCACCGGAGAACCGGCCATCCGTCAGCAGTGCAACCGAGGAACCAAGCCCCATGCCGATAATGGCAGAGGTGGGAGACAGCATCTCACGCATACCGGGGCCGCCCTTGGGTCCTTCATAGCGAATGACTACCACATCACCGGCAACCACTTTGCCGCCGGTAATGGCCGCAATGGCCTCTTCTTCGGAATTATAGCACTTGGCCGGGCCTTTGTGCTGCATCATCTCCGGTGCAACAGCGCCCTTCTTCACCACAGCGCCGTCTTCTGCCAGGTTGCCGGTCAGCACAGCGATACCGCCGTCTGCAGAGAACGGTGCCTCCAGGGTGTGAATAATCTCACCGTCGGCGTCCGGCGCGGCGTCCAGTCGATCCTGTACCGTGCCGCTGACGGTCAGGCAATCGGTATTGATCATACCGCCTTTGGCCAGTTCTTTCATCACTGCGGAAATACCGCCCACATCGTTCAGATCCGTAATAAACACGGAGGAGGCCGGATTCAGCTTGCAGATCTGGGGGGTCTTTCTGCCGTAAGCGTCCAGCCGGGCCAGGTCAATATCATGGCCTGCCGCATGGGCAATGGCCGTCAAATGCAAAATGGTGTTGGTGGAGCAGCCGATGGCCATATCTGTGCGCATGGCGTTCTCAATGGCTTTCTCCGTAATAATATCCGAGGGCTTAATGTCCTCTTTCAGCAGATCCATTACCCGCTCACCGGCCTCTTTCGCCAGGCGCAGACGAGCGCTCATTACAGCCGGAATGGTACCGGAGCCGGGCAGGGACATGCCGATGGTCTCCGTCAGGCAGTTCATGGAATTGGCGGTGTACATACCGGAGCAGCTGCCGCAGGTGGGGCAGGCGGTATAGGCACAGCTCTCCAAAATCTGGTCGCTCATTTTGCCCACTGCATTGGCGCCCACATACTCAAACTGCTCGGACAGGCCGATACGCCCGCCGGTGACGGCGCTCTTGCCGGGCAGCATGGGACCGCCGCTGATGAAGATACAGGGCAGGTTCAGTCGGCAGGCAGCCAGCAGCATACCGGGCACGATCTTGTCACAATTAGGGATAAACACAATGGCGTCCAGCGGGTGCGCGGTGAGCATCACCTCAATGCTGTCAGCGATCAGCTCACGGGAGCACAGAGAATACTTCATACCCTTGTGATTCATGGCGATACCGTCGCAAACGCCGATGGTGTTAAATTCAAAAGGCACGCCGCCGGCGTTGCGGATACCCGCCTTCACCTGCTCGGCGATCTTGTCCAAGTGCATGTGGCCGGGAATGTAGTCGCTCTTGGAGTTCACCACGGCAACGAACGGCCGCTTCATCTCCAGATCATCAATACCCAGAGCACGCAGTAACGAACGATGGGGGGCTCTGCTGGGTCCCTCTTTGATCAAATCAGAACGCATAATTTCACTCCTATGTGTTATATATAAAATACTAATATGGTATTCGCTTTATTATACTCATTTTTCATCCGGTAGTCAAGCCCTGCCGGGGCAGCAAAAAGCGCGCCGCACACCCCGGTGCAGCACGCTTTTTTCAGCTTGATCAAAAATCAAAGGTCAGCGGATCGTGGCTGGTACGACGGTTTTGATCCATACCGCTCAGTGCCGCCATATTCTCCCCTTCCGGCGCAAAATCAAACACGGCAATATTCTCCGCCAGGCGCGCCGGGTTCTTGGACTTGGGAATGGGAATGATCCCCTGCTGCACATTCCAGCGCAGCAAAATCTGTACTGGGGTCTTGCCGTACTTGCGTGCCAAATTCTGTGGCAAAAGCGATCCTTTTTACTGCTTTTTTTGCCGTCTTGGCGCAGGAGCAGTGGAAGCATAGCTTTGATCCAGCAAATCCTGCACCAGCACACGCGGCACACGATCGTCCATCGCAATGGAGATCCAATGGGTTTTATTCATATGGTACGCAGGATAAATACCTTCCATACTGCACAAGGATCCGATCATCAATGGGTCGCATTTTACATTCAGGATCCACACCGGAGCTGTACCCGGACATCCTAATTTATCCCCGGTGACACGCAGCAGCAGTGCAAACCACTTCTTATTTTCGCGATGACGAAACACAGCATTCTCCGGACTGACCGCCCAGGGATATTCTGCCGAAACGCCGTACTGCCTACTTATCCATTGCTCCAATTCCTTTGGTTGCATGCTTACGCCCACCTTATCGATCTTACATCGTTTACAATGCACAGTATACCACAGCCCGCTGCTATTTTCAATGCCAGCCAAACAAACGAATTTGGATATTCTTGTTGACAAACGGTCTGTACCGTGGTACAATTCTCCCACCATCGTTCTAAATAGAACATACGAGAGGGGCTGTTCCTATATATTTTCGAGATCGGCACAAGACCATCACCTGCTGCTATGAATCCTTGATGCGCACCATTTGCAACAAATATGAATTAACACAAATGGAATGTGACATTCTGATGTTTTTGCACAGCAATCCGGAATACAATACCGCTGCAAGCTTGGTACGGATTTGCAAGTACACCAAGTCCCATGTATCCACCTCTCTAAAGAGGCTGGAGCAACGCGGATTGGTAGAACGGCAGCAAAGCCCAACCAATAAAAAGCATATTGAACTGCATTTAACGGCTGACGCGCAGCCGATTCTTGCCGACGGCATTGCCATTCAAAAGGAATTTGCAAAGCATGCACTGGCAGGCATTTCACAAAAAGAAATCGCTGTATTTAAAAGCGTATTTGACCAAATATGTAACAACGCAGAAGCGTATTTGCAGCAAAATAAATAGAATGAGCAAAAAGCACACCAAGCGAATTTTAGGCTATGAGGGCGACCGCCCCTTTTGGCATTTTTTTGACTTAAAAGCGTATTTGATGATGGCCTGTATGATGATCGGCGGCATCGGTTTGCGTGCGGCAGGCATATTTCCGAACACATTTATTGCATTCTTTTATACCGGTCTCGGGTGTGCGCTGGCGTCTGCCGGCATCCTGTTTCTGAAAAATCACATCATCTACCATAAGCTGATTAAAAAGGAGTTTTAATAGAATGAAAAACAATGGGTATAAACCTCGTGTGCCGGACATTATGGAGGCTGTTTTTGACATCGGCTATCTGCTGTTTGACTTGATTGCAGCCGTTTTGTTCTTTGCTTTTTCTAAGGGAAACAGCTTATTTGTGTTGTACGGCATTCTCACCTTGACCCTATGCGGCGGTGATGCATTCCACTTGGTCCCTCGTGTGATTCGTGCATTCCGTGGCAGCAGCGACAAAATAAAAAAACAGCTGGGTATGGGGTTGCAGATTTCCTCTGTCACGATGACCGTTTTTTACATTCTGCTGATGTATATTTGGAAAAATACATTCCCGGAAATGCAAATTCCCGTCGCATTGGAAATCATCATTTGGGTATCCGCATTGGTGCGTATTATCGTATGCCTGCTGCCCCAAAACCGTTGGTGCTCGGATAACGGCAACCAAAAGCTGTCCATTATCCGCAACACGGTATTTGCCGTAACCGGTATCGGCGTCATCATTCTGTACGCCCTGTCCGGCAATGCCCACGATTATCACCTGACCCGTATGGTAGCTGCCATTCTCATTTCCTTCGGCTGCTATCTTCCGGTTACCTTGATGAGTAAGAAATATCCTAAGGTTGGTCTGTTGATGATTCCCAAAACCTGTGCCTATATTTGGATGATTGCAATGGGTCTGGAACTGCTTTTCTGAAGTCTTTTCACCGCACAAAAAACCGCTTGCTGTTGTGATACACAGTAAGCGGTTTTTATTATGGCTATTTACATTTGTACAGCGCAGACAGCCTCTTGCAACCGTTGCAGATCCTGCTCATCCGGATGGGTCAATGCACGGTCAAAATTGGCAATCAGCATATCCAAATTAGGAGCCGGATTCGGTTGTTTTTTCATTTTCTCATACCGTTGCCGCACGGACAAGGGCATTTTGCCTTGGCACATAAATGTGCCAATCACTTGATTGCCGGCATCCAAATTTTCCTGCACGCGCAACAGAATTTTTTGAAAATACGCAGCACTTCCGCCAAATCCGGCGGTACCAAACAAAAAAATCTTTTTGTTCTTTACGGTTTTCAACAATTCCAAGGTGGCGGCATCTGCCGTACCCTTATCGGTCCAAAAGCCGACAAACAATACCGGCGACGACGGCACACGGCCTTGGTAATCTCCAAAATAGTCGCAGCCCGCTGCCGGCAGCGCTTGCGCAATGGCCTGCGCCAGTATTTTTGTGTTGCCGGTTTGACTGCTGAATAGAACAGAATAACGCTCTTGCTCCATACCTGTTTCGCTTCCTTTCTGCTAAGAAACCCCGGAGGGATTCACCGCTTTTATTATACTGCGTTTTTGCTGTTTTTCAAGCGCCGGCCGGCGGCAATCACGAACACAACGCGCTGACCAGTGCCGTGTACCTGGCAGAATGATTTTGTATATCCGCTGCGCTGACGCCGTAAAAGCGGTACAAATCCTCGGCTGTTTTCTTGAATTTTCGCATAGCCGCCCGATTGCCGGAATAAGACAGGCTAAGATCCTGCCAAATGTAGTCGATCCCCATTTGGAGAAGACCGTCGCCCATTTTTATCTTGTACAAATGAAAATCCATAGGGACCGCATCATCGGGCAGTTGGGCGATTTTTCGACTGCGTGCTTCCAGCAGGTCCAAAAACGCCTGCACGGCAGTTTCGTCCGTAAGATCCGGCTCCGGCAGTTCCCCCAGCGAGCCTAAAAGCTCCGGCTTCTGCCGCAAAACCAGGTTCTCTTTTAAGCACCGCATTTGCTCTATGTAGTCGCTATCTGTGGCAGCCGCTTCGGTCAAGCCATACTTATCTTTTGCGTACTGCACGGTTTCTGCAAGAGAATGGGGCGCAACCACGATCCGCTTTTCCGCTCTTTTCCTTTTATATCTATATATGCTGTCCCTGATCCTGGCTTTGAGCGCGCGCTTTTCCCCCGGCCCGGCAACAAAAATGCTTGTAGGACCATCTGCACCGCCGATCACAGAAACAGAAATTGCATTTCCACTGTGCTGCTTCATCGCTTCTCCTCACCAATGCCGCATTTGCCGCAATGCAACAAATCGGCATATATCATACACTATTTTTTCCTAATCCGAGGGGCGGGCAGGTCGTCCACCATGACGTCAAACAGGCCGCAAAGATACGCGCGGTCGTCTACATTGTCCACCAGCAGCATAGGCTTAGCGCCGGGATACGGCAGTTCTTCCGTGGCCGACGGCATATAGGCTGCGGCGCCGGGGGTAGCCTTTACCAGCAGGCGGTCGTCATAGATCCCGCCGATCACCCTGTCCCGATAATAGAGAATGTACTCCCCCATCATCGCCCGGGCGCGCACCCCGTCCAAATCCGCCAGCTGCTCCAATATAAATTCCAAATACCCACGATCCGATGCCATAGTTACTGCTCCTTTTTGTCATTCAATGGACTATGCTTTGCTGCCTAAATCCACCGCGCATTAAGATGATGGTCAAGTAACACAAAAGGGCGCCCTAAAAAGGGTGCCCCTGTTTTGTGGTGATTTATTTGTCCAAAGACTTCATGGTGGGGAACAGCAGCACATCGCGGATAGCGGGGCTATCTGTCAGCAGCATGCACATCCGGTCAATGCCAAAGCCGATGCCGCCGGTGGGGGGCATACCAATCTCCAGTGCCTGCAAGAAGTCCTCGTCCGTATGGTTGGCCTCCTCGTCGCCCTGGGCAAACATCTCCTCCTGGGCGGCAAAGCGGGCACGCTGGTCGATGGGATCGTTCAGCTCGGAATAGGCGTTTGCCATCTCCCAGCCGTTCATAAAGAACTCAAAGCGCTCCACATAGTCCGGATCCTCCGGCTTCTTCTTGGTGAGGGGAGAGATCTCAATGGGGTGATCCATCACAAAGGTGGGCTGGATCAGGTGCTCCTCTACATACGCCTCAAAGAACAGGTTGAGAATATCGCCCTTCTTGTGGCGCTCCTCATACTCGATCTCGTGCGCGTCCGCCGCAGCGCGGGCCTCCTCCAGGGTGTGTATCTCCTTAAAATCAACGCCGCTGTACTGCTTGACCGCGTCTACCATAGTGATGCGGGTAAAGGGCTTGGACAGATCCATCTCAATGCCGTTATAAGTAATCTTGGTGGTGCCCAGCACAGCCTCGGCCACATAGCGATACATCCGCTCAGTCAGGTCCATCATACCGTGATAATCGGTATATGCCTGGTACAGTTCCATCAAGGTGAATTCCGGGTTATGGCGAGTATCTACACCTTCGTTACGGAACACACGCCCGATTTCATACACACGCTCCAAGCCGCCTACAATCAGCCGCTTTAAGTACAGTTCCAGAGAAATGCGCATTTTCAAATCCTCATTGAGCGCATTAAAATGGGTCTCAAAGGGACGGGCCGCAGCGCCACCGGCGTTGCTCACCAGAATGGGGGTCTCTACCTCCATAAAGCCCTCGCCGTCCAGGAACTTGCGAATTTCACGGATAATGGCGGAGCGCTTCTCAAAGGTGTCGCGTACATCCGGGTTCATAATCAGGTCCAAATAGCGCTTTCTGTACCGGGTGTCGGTATCTTGCAGGCCGTGGAACTTCTCCGGCAGGGGCAGCAGGCTCTTGGTGAGCAGCTTCAGCTCCTTGGCGTGAACAGAGATCTCACCGGTGCGGGTCTTAAACACAAAGCCGGTCACCTGGAAAAGGTCGCCAATGTCCCACTTCTTAAAGGCACGGAACACATCCTCGCCCACATCGTTCATCCGCACATAGATCTGCATACGCCCGGTGCGGTCGCTGAGATCCACAAAGTTGGCCTTGCCCATATCCCGGCGAGACATCATTCGCCCGCACAGGGTCACATCCGTATTCTCCAGCGCGTCAAAATCGGCGCGCACATCGGCGGTGTGGTGGGTCTGCTCTGCCTTGGTGATCTGGAACGGATCCTGTCCGGCCTCTTGCAGCGCCTGCAACTTGTTCAGGCGGATCTGGCGCAGTTCATTCTCGCTGAGTACCACCTCTGCCATGGCCATCTGAGCGGCGTTGGCATTATTGCCGATCTGTTCGATCACGGCCAGGGCGGCAGCCTCGTCCGCAGCCGTACCGGTCAGGCAAGGCTCCCCGGTCTGCAAAAACAGGGTAAAGCGGGCGCCGTTCTCCGCCGGTTCCACCAAATACTTGGGATTGGTTTTTTCTTCGTCACCGGCAAAAGCGTTTTGCACCTTCATGCGGCTATTCTTCTTTACAGCCTTTACGCCACGGCGGCAAGCGTCCTCTTTCTCAAACACAGGGCTTTGCGCCACAGGGGTGCCGTCAATTAAAAATTCAAAACTGAAAGTACCGTCACCGGCCTTGGTGATCTCAAACTTTCCTGCCATAGTCATTCCTCTTCTTTAGTCAATCTCTTCAATCAAATAATCAATGTTGCCAATGGGAGCCTCCACCGTTACGGTCTCGCCGATCTTAGCGCCCATCAGTGCACGACCCACCGGGCTTTCATCAGAGATCTTGCCTTCTGCCGGGTTGGACTGGGAAAAGCCCACGATTTCATAGGTAGCACGCACATCGTCGGACTTGCGCAGCACGGTGACCTTGGAGCCCATGCTCACACTGCCCTTCTCGGTGGCGCCGATAATCTCGGCGTGCTCCAGCTGATACTCCAGCTCGTTGATGCGTGCCTCAATCTTGGCCTGCTCACTCTTGGCCTCATCATATTCGCTGTTCTCGGACAAGTCGCCGTAAGAGCGAGCAACCTTCAATTTTTCAGCAATATCAATACGGCCTTCGGTTTTCAGGGAATCCAGTTCCGCTTCCAGCTGGGCTTTGCCTTCCGCGGTCATCTTAAACACTTTTTCTGCCATTTGGAACGACTCCTTAACTTAAGATTTATTCGTTATATTATATATTATAATTTATGCAGTGTCAAGTCATACCCGCAAAAGACCAAAATCATTGACCCGCGCCCCGAGGCAAGGTATAATATAGGCAGAAAGAACAGGAGGGAACTCCATGGAGGTTGCTGTCATCACCCGCCACGCCATTGCCAATTATGGCTCACTGCTGCAAGCCGCTGCCACCCAAAACGCCATAGAGGCGCTGGGGCACAGCTGCCGCATCATCGACTATGTGCGCCCTAACGAGGTCTGCACCCAGCTGCACAAATGCCAGCTGCAACAAAAGCCTCGGTGGAACCGCACGCCCCTGCGCCGCCGGGTGTACAGCACCTTGCGCTATACGGAGAATGTGATGGCCGGTCGGTTGTTTGAGAGCGCCCGGCGGCAGATGCTGCATCTGACCGAGCCGTTCAGCACGGCGCAAGAGCTGACCGCCAACGGACCGAAAGCCGATGTGTATATGACCGGCAGCGACCAGGTGTGGGGTCCTATGGAGGACGGCACCTACGATCCGGTCTATCGGCTGGCCTTTGCGCCGCAGGGCACAAAAAAGGTGGCCTACGCCGCCAGCTTTGGCCGCACAGAGCTGTCCAAGCCCCTGCGGGGGCAGTTCTGCCGGGATCTGCGGCAATATACTAGCATCACCGTGCGGGAGGACAGCGCCATTGCGCTGCTGCGGCAGCTTGGACTGGAGGGCAAGCAGGTGATCGACCCGGTGTTTTTGCCGGATGACGACTTTTGGCAGAGTCTGCTGGAACCCATCAGTGCAGCGCCCGACAGCTACTTTTTGGTTTATCAAATTCATAAAGACCCGGCGCTTTGCGCCTACGCTAAGGCGGCGGCCAAGGCGGCAGGCAAGCCGCTGCTGCGCCTTTCTGCCAGTGTGCACCAAGCCACCTGGGGCGGCAAGTTTATCTACGCCCCCACCCCCGGCCAGTTCCTGCACTATATCAAAAATGCCGCCTGTGTGATCACAGACAGCTTTCACGGCACCGCCTTTTCTCTACGCTTTGGGGTGCCCTTTGCGGAGGTGCTGCCGACCAACTGTACCGGCACACGCAATCAAAGTTTGCTTACCCTGACCGAGCTGCAAAGCCGTCTAGTCACGGACCCAGCAGACACGACCCTCACCGCCACGCCCATCAACTACGCCCCGGTGCACAAAACAATTGAAACGGCTCGAACCGCTTCCCTATCCCTACTGCGAGAGATGATCGAAAAATGAACACAGAAAAGCCAACTTTCGTTTGCCCACCGGCGCAGTGCACCTACTGTGGCGCCTGCACCGCCGTGTGCACCCGGGGTGCCATTGCCTTAACAGACCGGCTACGGGGCGGCGAAGCAAGAATTGACGGTGCTAAATGCGTAAGCTGCGGCGCCTGTACCCGGGTGTGTCCGGTCCTGCACACCCCGCAAAAAAGCGAACCCATCGCCATATATCAAGGCTGGTGCACGGCGGAGCAGCGGCGTCTGCAAGGGGCCTCCGGTGGCGTGGCAAGTGCCATTGCCGCGGCCTTTATCCAAACCGGCGGCGTGGTTTGTAGCTGCCGATTTCAAAGCGGTGAATGCACATTTGCCTTTGCGGAGACTACGGAAGAATTGGCAGCCTTTGCCGGGTCCAAATATGTAAAAAGCCGGGCAGCAGACCTGTATCACCCCTTAAGGCAACGACTGACCGACGGCCGCTCCGTGCTGCTGATCGCCCTGCCTTGCCAAGTGGCTGCTGCCAAGAACTTTATTGGTCCGGCACTGGGTAAGCAATTGTACACCGTTGACCTAATCTGCCACGGCACACCCATGCCCACCGTGCTGGCGCAATATTTGAACAGTCACGGCATTGACCCGGCGACACTTGCGGATCTGCGCTTTCGCCAAAAGGGCACGGCTCCGCTCGCCGGGTACAAAGCCCTTTCCCCCACCGGGAACGACGGCTATACCACCGCCTTTTTGAACACCATCAGCCAAAGCGACGGCTGCCTGCACTGCCCATTTGCTACCGCTCAGCGAGTGGCAGACCTGACCCTGGGCGATGCCTGGCAGTCCAACCTGCCGGAAACGGAGCGTCGCCGAGGCGTGTCACTGCTGCTGTGCCAAAGTGAAAAAGGCCGCCAGCTGATGGAAAGCGCCTCGCTGCACACGGCACCGGCGACAGAGCGGCTGCCGGCAGAGAACCAACACCTGCACACCCCGCCTACCCCGGGCACCGGGCGAGACGCTTTTTTTGCCGCTCTGGAGGCAGGCAAAAAACCGGACAAGACCGTCTTTTCCCTGTACCCCAAGGCTCGCGCCAAGACCCTTTTGAAAAACGCCCTGCACACCCTGGGCGCTTACAAAGGCGGCGCACTGCAATACGGTCTGTACTATAAAGAAAAATAAGGCAAAAACCACAAAAACGCGCGCATCTGCAACAGATACGCGCGTTTGCTTTTGCTGTTTTGCACAAAATCAGTCGTTAGGAATGAACTTAGCGTGCACGGCAGAAACCGCCTTGTCGGCGTCCTCCTCGGCAACCAAAACGGAGATCTTGATCTCAGAAGTGGAGATCATCTGAATATTGATGTCCCGCTCATACAGGGCCTCAAACATCTTGGAAGCCGTGCCCGGGTGAGACTCCATACCGGCGCCTACAATGGAAACCTTGGCCACCTGGGTATCGCACACCACATCCTGGAAACCGCCCACTTCGTCATTCAGGATTTCCACCGCCAAGGGACCGTTGTCCTTGCTGACGGTAAAGGTAATGTCCTTGGTGCCGTCGCGGCCGACAGACTGCAAAATAATATCCACATTAATGTTGCGCTGGCTCAGCTTGGAGAAAATCTTAAAGGCAACACCGGGGGTGTCCTTCAGGCCGATCACAGAGATACGAGCCACATCTTTATCCTTGGTTACGCCGCGAATGAGCATTTTTTCCATTTTTGCTACCTCCTTAACAATGGTGCCGGGAATGGGATTCAGCGAGGAGAGCACCTCCAGCTCCACGCCGTACTTCTTTGCCATCTCTACGGAGCGGTTGTTGAGCACCTGTGCACCCAAGGTGGCCAGCTCCAGCATTTCGTCATAAGTGATTTCTTTCAGCTTCTGCGCATTCTCAACCTTGCGGGGATCAGCAGTGTATACGCCCTCCACATCGGTAAAGATCTGGCACTTGTCTGCATTCAGTGCAGCAGCGATAGCCACCGCAGAGGTATCGGACCCGCCGCGCCCCAATGTGGTTAGGTCATCATAGCGGTTCAATCCTTGGAACCCGGCTACCACCACAATATTGCGCTTAGCCAGCTCCGCCTGCAAGCGGTTGGGCTTAATGTTCTTGATCCGCGCCGCGCCGTACACCGCGTTGGTGTTAAATCCGGCCTGCCAGCCCAGCAGGCTGATCACCGGAAAGCCCATACGCTCAATGGCCATGGCCAGCAGCGAAATGGAGATCTGCTCCCCGGCGGTCAGCAGCTGATCCATTTCTCTGGCTGCTGCGTGGGGGTTGATCTCATTGGCCTTTTCAATCAAATCATCGGTGGTATCGCCCTGAGCGGACACCACGACAACCACATCATTGCCGGCCTTATAAGTGTCTGTCACAATGCGTGCCACATTGTTTACACGCTCGGCATTGGCTACTGAGGAGCCGCCGAACTTCTGTACAATCAGTCCCATAGTCTATCTATCCTCCGAATTAGTAACTTGCCACCTTGATGACAGCCTCTACCTGGAACCCGGCCAGGCGGCGCTCCAGCTCCTCCTCTGTCATCTCGTCGGTGATAAAGGCTTTTTCGTCAGCAGGCTGCCCTCTGCGAGAGAGGAACTTTACATTATCAAAGGCCTGCTTAATGTGGGTCTCATCGCCCTGTACCCGTACATAGAAGGGCATTTTGATGGCGGTTTTGTAGTCCACCACATAGTCCTCCTCACCGGCGCCCCAGCCAAAGATACGGCGCTGCTCGGTATGTGCGGCACAATCCGCCATATCTGCCACCACGGCAGAAGCGGTGGGCAGCTTACCGGCACCCTGTCCGTAGAAGCATACATCGCCCACGGCGTCGCCCCGCACCAAAACAGCGTTGAACACGCCTTTAACGGAAGCCAGCTGAGAGCCGTTATACACCACAGCCGGGCCAACAAAGGCAGCGATCTTACCGCCTCCCAGATCCTTGATCTGACCCAGCAGCTTAATCACGCCGCCGGCAGAGGCCACATAGGCCACATCTTCCAGGGTGATCTTGGAGATACCTTCCGTCTCCACCTGAGAGGGATACACATGCTTGCCAAAGGCCAGGGAAGCCAAAATGCACACCTTGCGGCAAGCGTCATGGCCCTCCACATCGGCGGTGGGGTCCTTCTCTGCAAAACCGTTGGCCTGGGCCAGCGCCAGTGCATCTGCAAAGGACATATCCTCCTCAATCATCTGGGTCAAAATAAAATTGGTGGTGCCATTGAGAATACCGGCAATGCCCTCAATATGATTGGCCGCCAGACACTGGGCCATGGGACGAATAATGGGAATACCGCCGCCCACGGACGCCTCAATCAGATAATTTACATTGTGGGCTTTGGCACAAGCCAGCAGCTCCGGCCCCTTTTGTGCCACCAGCTCCTTGTTGGAGGTGACCACGCTCTTGCCGCTGGCGAGCAGCTTCATGGTAAAGTCAAAAGCCGGGTTCACCCCGCCCATGGTCTCTGCCACGATCTGGATCTCCGGATCATTCAGAATATCGTTAAAATCCTTGGTAAAGAGCGCCTCGTGCTTGTCGCCGGGGAACTCCCGCAAATCCAGAATCCGCGCCAGCTCCAGCGCCTTACCGCCGGTGCGCTTGGCTAAGGTGTCCTGGTGGGTTTCAATCACTTCACACACGCCGGAACCGACGGTTCCGTACCCCATAACTGCTACTTTCATTTGAACCTCCTGAAAGAGAAATTTTGCTGCCGGGCAGCAATCTTATAAATTTACTGAATAAATGCGGCGCCAACAACACCGTCCAGCTGCTCCAAAAGCGCCGGTAAACGGGCAGGCTCCACAGACAGATCGGCAATGCGCACGGTCACGGTCACATCCGCCGCCCCGTCCTGGGGCAGGCTCTGGTTCACGGAGAGCACATTGCCCCCCACCCGAGAGATAGCGCCGATAAAGCCGGAGAGCACGCCGGCGCTGTCCTGCAACCGGGCCTTGACGGTGGCCACCTCGTCTGACGCAGAGGTACCGTACTCAAAGATGGCATCCTTGTATTTATAGTATGCGCTGCGAGAAATCCCTGCCAGCTGCGCCGCCTCTTTGACAGAAGCCGCCTTGCCGGTAGCCAGGTACTTTTTGGCCGTTAAAACCTTGCGGTAAACCTCCGGCAAGATTCCGGCGTCCACCAGCACATAACCTGCTTTACTCATTTGATGTGTTCACCACCCGTGCACAAATGTACGCTTGTCAAAAACATTTTGAATATAGTAGCACGATTTCCGCCCATAATCAAGACCTAAATTCAGATTTTTGCAATATTTACAAAAATCCCTTGCAAGAAAGGGCAAAATACTATAAAATGCTTAGTAATGGGTATTGTTTTATAATAATATATAAGGACGGCTTTATGAACGAAAAAGTAGCAAAGCGACGCGACGCGCTGATCAATCTGGCCTATGCAGCAGTGATCTTCGGACTGCTGTTTCTGTTTTTCCGCTACTGCTTTTGGGTGGCGGCTCCCTTTTTGCTCACCTTTCTTTTTGCGGTAATCAATCAGCGCCCCCTGCGCTGGCTGGACAAAAAGACACACCACAAGTGCCACGGCCTGTGGAGCGTGCTTTTGGTTCTCTTTACCATTCTCATTATACTGGTTCCGGTGGGTCTGCTGATTCAAAAGCTGTTTCAGGAGATCGGCAGTTTCATCTCCTATGTGGGAGACCAAATGAACGATCTGCCCGGCTTTTTGACCACCCTGCAAAAGAATGTGCTTCACTTTTTGCAGTTTTTGCCGGACGGCATTTACGCCTCTGTCTCCACCTCGGTTACGGATTTCTTTAACAACCTGATTCAGGATTTTGATTTGAGCAAGATCGGACTGGATTTGGAAACAGTCAAATCCGGGATCTCCAACGGCGTCAGCGGCGTGGTCAGTGTGGTCAAGAGCCTACCCTCTGCCCTTTTGGCCGTCGTCATCGGCATTATCGCCTGGATCCTGTTTACCAAGGACTATGATAAGGTGGTACACTTTATCAAGTTGCAGCTGCCGGCAAAGCATAAAAACCTGCTGAGCGAGACCAAGCAGCTGTTCTCCAAGACCATTGTCAAAATGCTGCGGGCCTACGCGCTGATCATGTTTATTACCTTCTGCGAGCTGTTTTTGGGCTTTACCGTTATGAACACCATAGGCATTATGCACAATGCCTATGCGGTGGTAATTGCCATAGGCATTGCCATCTTTGACATTTTGCCGGTGGCAGGCTCCGGCGGCATTCTCATTCCATGGGCACTGATTAGCCTGCTGGACGGCAACACCAAGCAGGGCATCGGGCTGCTGGTGCTTTATGTGGTGATCACCGTGATCCGCCAATACATTGAGCCAAAGATCGTGGGTCAGACCTTGGGAGTCAACCCGCTGGTGACCCTAATGGGTCTGTACTTTGGTCTGAAGATCTTTGGATTTATCGGTATGTTCTTAGTACCGTTGGCGGTGATGACCGTTAAGGCCTTTAACGACACCGGGCGTATTCATCTGTACAACCCGCCGGCACGGGAACGGGCCGCAGCAGAAGCGACGCTGCGTGCCGCTGACCAGCCGAAAAAGCCACTGTCCAATCCCTTTAAGAAAAAGAAATAATTTGCAATAGGAACAAAAACCGACGGCGTCCATAAGGGGCACCGTCGGTTTTTTCTTTATGGCATGGAACAACTGCTTTGCAGTCTTTTGCCGCACAGCTGCCTCCTTTGCCATAATAAGAAAAGGCACATAAAACAAGCGGCGCAGAAACTGCGCCGCTTGGACCGCACTCGGTTAGAGCACGGGTGGCAGACAATGGCCAGTCTGCCGAGAAAGGAGAAGACTCTTTTGCGCCCAAAGGGCACGAAAAAGAGCGTTACCGCAGGGAGCCGGAAGGAGAAAGTACAGGGAGGGGTGTTATCCATGCAGGCGGGTTTTTGCCCGCCTGCTGTGTATTGTAGGCTCCCACAGCGGGCCAAACAAAATCCACAGGGGATTTATTTGCGTAGGGAGGCTTAGTGACCAAACAGGCCCTTTTTCTTGTACGGCTCCGTGTGCACATCCGTCACCGTGTAGCCGGTGTCGCCGATGGCCTTACGCAGGGCCGCCTCATCTAAAGGCTCTGCCGAAATGATCTCAGCCTGTTTCTTTTTATGGGAGGCCTTTACGCTCTTTACAGGAAAGTTGCGGCGCACGGTATCGTTTACATGGCTTTCGCACATACTGCAAGCCATGCCGTCAATGCCAACAACGGTTCTTGTCATAAAGCATACCTCCTATCTCTTTTTCTTCTTAGGCTGCTGGTGGCAGCAGCCGGCGTTGGCGCAATGGGCGCAGTTGGCGCCGCAGGTGTTGCGCCCGGCTTTTTTGTCTTTTACAATGGAGCAGATGATCCCCACTACAATAGCCACCAGCACAAGAATGATCAGAATGGTTAAATAATTTGCTTTCAGAAAGGCAAGCATAAACACACCTTCTTGTTTTATTATTTGGTTGCCTTGCTCTTCGCTTTCTTTGCGGTCACGGTCAAGGTGTTATCGTCATACTTGTTCTTACGGAACAGCATATACACGATAGCGGCAATCAGCAGGATCGCAACGATCAGGCCGAAAATGTTGCCGTTGCCCATGAACATAGCACCGATCTGGTTTACAATCAGAGCAATCACATAAGCGAAGCCGCACTGGTAACCGATGGCAAACCAAGTCCACTTGGCATTGTTCATCTCTCTGCGGATGGCACCGATGGCTGCAAAGCAAGGTGCGCACAGCAGGTTGAAGATCAGGAAGGAATAGCCTTGAACGCCGTTGAATGCGTCAGCAATGGCAGTGTACACATCGGCACCGCCGCCACCGTACAGGATACCCAAAGTACCTACGATGTTTTCCTTTGCCACCAGGCCGGTAATGGAGGCTACAACGGCCTGCCAATTGCCCCAGCCAAGGGGAGCAAAGATCCACTTGATGGCGCCGCCGATGGCAGCCAGGATGGAGAAGTTAATCTCTTCCTCAGACAGCATACGGAACTGGCCGTCAACCACACCGAAGTAAGTGGTGAACCATACAAAGATGGTGGACAGGGTGATGATGGTACCAGCCTTCTTGATGAAGGACCAGCCGCGCTCCCAAGTGGAGCGAAGCACATTGCCCAAGGTGGGCACATGGTAAGCCGGCAGCTCCATAACAAAGGGCGCCGGATCGCCGGAGAACATTTTGGTTTTCTTCAGCATAATGCCGGACATAATAATGGCGGCCATACCAATGAAGTAAGCGGAGGTGGATACGATAGCAGAGCCGCCGAAGATGGCGCCTGCGATCATGGCGATAAAGGGCACCTTTGCACCGCAGGGGATAAAGGTGGTGGTCATAATGGTCATACGGCGATCGCGCTCATTCTCAATGGTACGGGACGCCATAACGCCGGGGATACCGCAACCGGTACCGATCAGCATGGGGATAAAGGACTTACCGGACAAACCGAACTTCCGGAAGATACGGTCCAGTACGAAAGCGATACGGCTCATATAACCGCAGCCTTCCAGGATCGCCAGCAGGAAGAACAGCACCAGCATTTGAGGCACGAAGCCCAGCACAGCGCCAACACCGGCGACAATACCGTCCAGCAGCAAACCGGACAGCCATTCGGGAGAATTGGCCTTCTCCAGCAGGTTACCCAGCAGAACCGGGATACCGGGCACCCAAACGCCGTATTCAGCAGCGTCCGGCGCACCATAGCCCTCTTTATAATCGGTGTTCTCATAGTTGGCAATGGCCTCTTCCAGGGCAGCTTTTTTGGTGCCGGTGTGGTCCGTTTTCTCCAGCGTTTCCTCATCCTCGGTGGTGTAGGTCACGCTTGCATCCGCAGGGGTAGCGGCAACCAGCTGATCCAAAGCAGCCTTTGCATTGGCGTCGCTGTAATTCTCGTTCTCTGTATCAATGGCATTTGCCATATCTTCTGTGCCGTAGGCGTCAATAAAGCCGGCCAGAATATCGTCTGTGTCGCCATAGGTCTCCTCAGCGTCCGCAGCCTGGCTGGTGCCGATCCAAAACAGGTGCCAGCCGTCGCCGAACACGCCGTCGTTGGCCCAATCCGTTGCGGAGGAGCCCACGGTGACCATGGAGATATAATACACCAGGAACATGACCACCGCAAAGATGGGCAAGCCCAGCCAACGGTTCGTCACAATCTTATCGATCTTATCAGAGGTGGACAGCTTACCGGCCTGCTTTTTCTTGTAGCAGCCCTTGATGATGGAGGCGATATACACATAACGCTCATTGGTGATGATGCTCTCCGCATCGTCGTCCAGTTCTTCCTCGGCAGCCTTAATGTCCTCTTCAATATGAGCAGCCACCCGGGCGTCCAAATTCATCTTAGCCAGCACCTTGTCGTCCCGCTCAAAGATCTTGATGGCGTACCAGCGCTGCTGCTCCTCCGGCAGATTATGTACGGCAGCCTCTTCAATATGGGCCAGCGCGTGCTCTACCACGCCGGTAAAGGTGTGCTGGGGAACGGTGTGGCCGTTCTGTGCAGCCTGTACCGCAGCTTCGGCAGCCTCTTGAATGCCGGTGCCTTTCAGCGCGGAGATCTCTACCACCGGGCAGCCCAACTCCCGGGACAGCTCCTGGGTGTTGATTTTGTCGCCGTTCTTCTTGACCACATCCATCATGTTGATGGCAACCACCACCGGGATACCAAGCTCCACCAGTTGGGTGGTCAGGTACAGATTACGCTCCAGGTTGGTACCATCGATGATGTTCAAAATGGCATTGGGGCGCTCACCGATCAGGTAGTCACGGGCAACCACTTCCTCCAAGGTGTACGGAGACAGGGAATAAATACCCGGCAGGTCGGTAATCACAACATCATTGTGCTTCTTCAATTTGCCTTCTTTTTTCTCCACCGTTACGCCGGGCCAGTTACCTACGAACTGGTTGGAACCGGTCAGCGCATTAAACAGTGTGGTCTTGCCGCAGTTCGGGTTACCGGCAAGTGCGATTGTTATTTTCATCGGTCACATTCCTTTCTGTGCTTAACAATTAGTTGCTACTAATTAGTGTCGACTAACGCATTGGGCTAAATAAAAGGGCCTCTGCCCTCTTATTCCACCTCAATCATCTCTGCATCCGCCTTGCGAATGGAAAGTTCGTAGCCGCGCACACTTACCTCAATGGGATCGCCCAGGGGAGCGACTTTGCGCACATGCACATCCACGCCCTTGGTGACGCCCATATCCATGATGCGGCGCTTCACTGCGCCCTCGCCGTGGAGCTTAACCACTTTGGCGTTGCCGCCTACCGGAACATCTCTGAGTGTTTTCATTGCTGTTTCCTCCTCACCTATACGAAAAAATATACATAAAGCAGATGGCTCTGCTCCTTATACCATGATCTTGGCGGCCATTTCTTTGCTGATGGCCACACGGGTCTCCTTCACATTGACGATCAAGTTGCCCATCATATCCGTGATCACCTGCACATCGCCCCCGGCCACAAAGCCCAGATCGTTCAGATGGGCACGCACCTCCGGCTTTCCGCCTACCTTTAAGATGGTGTAGGTTTCGCCGGTATCTGCTAAAGTTAAAGGCATCATAATACTAAATCCTCTTTTTCTCCCCGGCAAGCTACCGGGGTTAGCACTTTCTAACCGTCTATATGTTAGCACCGACTAACTTATTTGTCAAGCCTTTCCGCCTATTTTTTGGGAAGCGAAATCTACTCTTGCAGATTTGCACAGAATGTTGTATAATATGTTCAATTCGTCTAAACAAATTACACAAAAAATAACGGTGATTTTATGAAAATTCAAGAATCCGCAGAGAACTATTTAGAGACGATTTTAATGCTCAGCCAGCGAGGCACGGACGTGCGTTCCATCGATATTGCCAACGAGTTGGATTTTTCCAAGCCCAGCGTGAGCATTGCCATGAAGAACCTGCGGGAGAACGGCTATATTGAGATGGACGACAACGGCCACATTACGCTGCTGCCCCCGGGGGAGGAGATTGCCCAGCGTATGTATGAGCGCCACACCTTTCTTTCCCGCTGGCTTACCGGCCTGGGGGTGGATCCAAAGACCGCTGTGGAGGACGCCTGCCGCATTGAGCATGTAATCAGCGCCGAGAGTTTTGATGCGCTCAAGCGCGCCTGCGCCACGCATACAGAATTAGATTTTGACGCCAACCGAGAATAATGCAATAAGAATAGGAAGGCACCCCATCTCCTAATGAGATGGGGTGCCTTTTTGTTTGTAATGCAGAAAATGCCCGCATCAGCCCGCGGGCGGCAGGTTGCCGCCCCTACGGGTATTGAAAAACCGAAACAAAACTTATTTCTTGGTGGTCACGCTCTTTGCCTTACTCCACCCGGAATAAAGTTTTACATTTTTGCCGTTCACCTTGACGGTTTTGTAGGTGCGCACCCGCACATAATACTTTTTCTTGGCGGACAGCTTGCTGACAGACTTGGAAGTGGTCTTATTTTTGCTTACTGTCACGGTCTTATTGCCCTTTTTGAAGTTAGAGGCTGTGCTGTACTGTACCTCATACCCGGTGGTTTGGGTAGCCTGCTTTTTCCAAGTGACCTTAAAGCCTTTTTTAGCAGCGGTCACTTTAGACACGCCGGTGCCCTTGGGCTTGATAACAAAAGTTGCGGACTTAGAGCCGATATAGTTGCCTTTGAAAGTCACCTTGACCGTGTACTTACCCACATTCTTACGGCCAGAGGGATAAGACACGGTGTAATACTGGCTGCCGATCTTATTACCCTTACTGTCCTTTACGGTTACAGACGGTTTCTTCACCTTGCCGTCATAAGTGTAGGAGGCGGCAGACAGGGTCACCGTTTTGGGTGCGTACAGTGTAGAAGTGGTAGTCTTGCCACACACGGAGCACTTACGGGTGATCTTGCCGTTGGCGTTCTTCGTTGCGTTCGCCTTAACAGTGGAGGTCACCTGGTAAGAATGGGTGTGCTTGGCGTTCCAACTTGCGGCATTGGTATTCTTTAGTGCGATTTTAACCGTCCGTGTAACCGTTGCACGATAATCGGAAGATTTAACCACTTTTGTTGCGGCGTCATACCCCAAAAGCACTACCCAGTGAATGGTGCCGTCCGTTGCCTGAAAGCAGCCAACACCGCTGCAAACATAATCGGGAGATAAAAACTGCGCTTTCATTGCAGGATAAGTATCAAACCACGCATTTAAAATCAGCTTCGCATCGCTGGATGCTGCACTGACCTGCAACAGATAAAACCGCGTATGGCCTGTGCCGTCAAGCAAATAGATCGCATTTTCACCATTCGGGCGATTGGAACTGGGATATACGCTGATCTCTCGTGCGTGCAACATAGCGGCTTCCAGTAACTCCTGATCCATAGCCAGAGTGCCAGCTGCATTTGCTGTGCGTTCGGTATTCAAAATATCCATAAACTGAAATGCGGATTTATAATTCTCTGTACCACGAATATTCAGCCAGGTGTAACCACTGCCGGAATACAGGGCGGCATTGTCGCTGTCATAGCGCACAGCCGCCTGGGCAGACAGGCTGACGCTGAACACGGTGGTAAGCACCAGCAGCAGTGCCAAGGTGGTGGATAAAATCTTTTTCATAAGAAGAACTCCTTTCAAAATTCTTTCCCTAACTTTAACTTAACTATATCAAATTCCACTGCGAAAAGCAATAAAATCCACAACGGCGTAAGATAATAGACAAAAATAGGGGGGAGTGGCAATGAACCACTCCCCCATTGTCGTTATTTTACAGACCGGCGACCTCTTTAATGTACTTGCGGGCCTTGACCGCGTAGGCAAAGGGATTGGCCTTGGCCGGGTCCTGCTCGGCCTCGACCACCACCCAGCCCTCGTAGCCGGTACGGTCCAAAATATCAAAGATGGGCTTAAAGTCCACATCGCCGTCGCCGGGTACAGTAAACACACCGGCACGCACGGCATCCAAAAAGCTCATGTGCTCCGGCACCACCCGGTTATTGTACACATCCAGGCGCACATCCTTCAGGTGCACATGCTTGACCCGATGGGCGTACTTCTCCAGTACCGGTACCGGGTCGATCCCGGCAAAGGTCAGGTGACCGCTGTCAAACAGCAGGAACACCAGTTCCGGATCCGTCAATTCCATCAAGCGGTCGATCTCCTCCGCCGTCTGCACGCCGGTACCCATATGGTGATGCACGGTAAAGTACATGCCCTTGGAGCGGGCGTAAGCGCCCATCTCGTTAAAGCCCCGCGCCACCGTCTGCCACTGCTCTTCGGTGTACACCGGCTTTTCGTCCAAAATGGATTTGTCCAGGCAGCCTTGAATGGAATTGCCCTGCTCGGAAGCGCCGATCACCTTGGCACCCAAGGCGTGCAGCTTGTCGCAGTGCTGCTTAAAGGCGGCAATGGTCTCCTCATAAGGCTTGGAAGTCAGGTAAGACGAGAACCAGGCGTTGCAAATTTGCAGCCCGCGAATGTCCAAATACGGCTTGAGCACCGCCGGATCGGACGGATACTTGTTGCCGATCTCCGAGCCGGAAAAACCGGCCAACGCCATCTCGCTGATGCACTGCTCAAAGGTATTTTCTGCGCCCAGGTCGGGCATATCGTCATTGGTCCAGCCGATGGGGGCAATGGCCAATTTTACTTTATCCGGGTTTAGCATAGGCTGTGCTCCTTAATAATCAAAAGTCTTGGCGATATTCGCCTGCATATCCGCATAGGCGGCGGCCACGGTCTCGCTCTTCGACACCTCCGCCACGCCCACGCGCCACCAGCTCTCAAAGCCGGGGGTCATGGTCTTGGGCAGCACCTTAATGTCAAACAGGCACGCCCGGTCCTGGGTAGCTGCGTCTGCCAGTGCGGCGCGCAGCTCCTCTGCGGTGCGGCAGGTGTAGCCCTTTGCACCGTAGCCCTCTGCGATCTTGGCAAAGTCCACAGCGATCTCCGCCCCGTCCAGCATACCCGTCTTAGGGTTGCGGGCGCGGAACACGGTGCCAAAGGTATCGGTGCCCTGGTTGTTTTGCAAATTCTCAATGCAGCCCCAACCCATATTGTCAAACAGGCACACATTGATCTTCAGTCCCTCTTGCAAAGCGGTATACAACTCGCTGTGGCCCATCAGGAAAGAGCCATCCCCGCAGAAGGTGTACACTTCTTTGTCCGGGCACGCCAGCTTAGCGCCCAGCGCGCCGTTGACCTCATAGCCCATATTGGAGTAGCCGTACTCCATGTGGTAGGTGCCCCGGTCCTTGGGACGGAACAGACGCTGCATATCTCCGGGCAGAGAACCGGCAGAGCCAAGAGCAACGGCGTCGTTGGGCATAAACTCGTTGATAATGCCCAGAGCCAAAGTTTGGTTCAGCCCACCGGGCAGCTCTTTGGTATAGTAATCGTCTACAATGGCTTCCCACTCGGCCTTGGCGGCTGCAATCTCACCGGTATAGGCAGTCTTGTACCCGGCCAAAGCAGGCAGCAGTGCCTCTAAGGTCACCTTCGCATCTGCCACAATGGCCTCGGCATCCATTTTATACGCGTCAAAGGGGCAAATATTGATCCCCAGCACCTTGCGATCCTCGTTAAACAGCCACTTGGAAGAAGTGGTAAAATCGGAGAACCGCGTGCCCACGCCGATGATCAGATCAGCGTCCCGGCCGATCACATTGGCAGCCTTGCCGCCGGTGACGCCGATACCGCCCAGGTTCAGCGGGTGCTGCCAAGGCACCAAGCTGCGCCCGGCCTGCGTCTCCGCAATAGGAATATTATAGGTCTCCGCCAACTTTTGCAGGGCAGCCTCTGCCCCGCTGTAACGCACACCGCCGCCGCAAATAAGAATGGGCTTTTTGGCCTGTTTGATCGCAGCCACTGCCCGCTGCAGCTGGCTCTCCGCCACCGGGCGGCGATCCAGGTGCCACACCCGCTTTTGCAGGAAGTGCACCGGATAGTCGTAGGCCTCGCCCTCCACATCCTGTGGCATGGCCAGGCAAACGGCGCCGGTATCCGCCGGGTCTGTCAGCACCCGCATGGCATTTAGGCAGGCGGTCATCAACTGCTCCGGCCGATTGATCCGGTCAAAATAATGGCACACGCCCTTAAAAGCATCTGTTACCGTGCGGCCGTAGTTGTCAAAAAATTCGGCCTGCTGGAGCACCGGGTCCGGCTGGCGGCAGGCAAAGGTGTCGCCGGGCAGCACCAACAGCGGAATGCGGTTGGCGGTGGCGCAGCCACAAGCGGTAACCATATTGGTCGCGCCCGGGCCGATGGAGGACACGCAGGGAATAATGGCCTTACGATCCATCTGCTTGGCATAAGCCACAGCAGCCAGCGCCATATTCTGCTCATTCTTGCCCTGATAAAATTTCAGGTTATGGCCCCCCTGCTCCAGCGCCTGACCCACGCCCACCACGCACCCGTGGCCAAAAATGCCAAAGATGCCGCTGACGAACTTGCTTTCTACGCCGTCACATTCGATATATTGATTGTCCAGGAACTGTACCAGCGCCTGGGACATGGTCAGTCTAACTCGCTTCATATACTCAAAGTCCTTTAGATTGAAATTATGCTTTGATCTCGCTGAGCTTTACCGGGCGGTGCTCGGCCAGCGACTTTTTGGCAGCCAGGCCCATACGCAGCGCCTGCAAGCCGTCCTCCACCGTGGTCTTGGTGGGTTTATCGTGAAGCACACAGTCGATGAATTCAGTCATCTCGTCGGTAAAGGACTGCATATACCGCTCCAGGAAGAAGTACAACGGCTTATCCGTCACCTTGCCGTTCTCATCAATAAACGCCACATGGGTGGGGGTGTCGTTGGCAGCGGAAGCCTGGGCCTTGGATCCAAACACCTCCAGCCGCTGGTCGTAGCCGTAAGAGGCCTTGCGGCAGTTGTCGATGACACCAATGGCGCCGTTCTTGAATTTCAGGCTGACCAGCGCCGTGTCCACATCTCCTGCTTCACCGATGGCCGGGTCTACCAGCACGGCAGCGTTGACGAACACTTCCTCCACCTCGCCGCCGATAAAGCGAGCCATATCAAAGTCATGGACGGTCATATCCAGGAAGATGCCGCCGCTGACCTTTACATAAGAAACCGGGGGCGGCTCCGGGTCGCGTGAAGTGATCTTAATAGTCTGGAGCTGGCCGATCTTGCCGGCGTTTGCCAAATCTTTAATGGCGGCAAAGTTGTGGTCGTACCGACGGTTAAAGCCGATCTGCAGCTTTACCCCCGCCTCTTTTACAGCCGCTTCCACTGCCTTGATCTTAGCAACGGTCAAATCCACCGGCTTTTCGCAAAAGATATGCTTGCCGGCCTTGGCCGCCTCCACAGCAATATCCGCGTGGGTATCGGTAGAGGAGCAGATCAGCACTGCATCCACCGTAGGATCATTGAGAATTTCGTGATAATCCTGCACCGCCTTGGGAATACCCAGGTCGTCCGCCACCTTTTGGGCGTTCTCCGGGAACAGGTCGCTAATGGCCACGATCTCCGCCTGGGGAATGTGGTAAGTAATGGATTTGGCGTGCACCTGGCCGATCCGACCGGCGCCGATGATGCCAACGCGCAGTTTTTGCATAAACAGTACCTCTCTTAAAAGCAATTCCGGGCGCCCGCACGAGCGTACCCTATATCAAATTTTAGTTTAACACAGGGCTGATTTTTATGCAATAGAACAAAACTGACAAAGATAAGGGCATGTTTTTAGGCAATGTGCCGATTATTGGACATTTGGGGCAAAACTGTCCTGTGCCTCCGGCGGGATTTACAGAAATGTCACAGACCCTATATTGCAATCCCGAGCAAGAGTATGTATAATAGAGAGTGCAGATATAATTAAAGTAAAATAATACCTTAAAATACAGGAGAAACCAAATGAGCTACACTTATAATACCCACGGTACCTGCTCCCGGCAGATCACCTTTGATTTGGACAAGGAGGGCAAGGTACGCAATGTAAAATTCCTTGGCGGCTGCAACGGCAACCTGCAAGGTATCGCCGCACTGGTAGAGGGTCAGCCGGCAGAAGATGTGATCCAAAAGCTGCGTGGCATCAACTGCAACGGCAAGGGCACCTCCTGCCCGGATCAGCTGGCAAAAGCCATTGACGAAATTCTGTAAAATCCTGCAAAAGGAGCAAGTATATGTTCAGATTGAAGAGCAACGCCCTGCAACGGGAATTTAAGGTCAACGAGGGGTATCTGTACGCCTCCCGCATTCGCAACACCCGCTCCGGTATGGACCTGGTGCCGGACGGCAACAGCACGGAATTCACCTTTCACTTTACGGACGGCACCGAGTTCTCCTCCAAGGGACTGAAGGTGACGGACTCCGCCGAGCGAGACGGTAAGCTGGTGTTTACCTTTGAAGAATTTGAGGGCATCACCGTGACCATGCGCTACTGGGTGGGCCGGGACGGCAACACGCTAAAAAAGCAACTGCAATTTATCCAAGCCACCGAGGACAAGGTGATCGACTACATTGCCCTGGAACACATCGGTGTGATCAACTCACAGACCCACTTCTCTATTCCGGACGACGTGGAGACCAGCATGCAGATCCCGGACGCTATGGCGATCCTGGGTCAGCCCTTTTACATTGACAGCCTGTTCTTCGGCTGTGAGTTTCCGGCCACGGACAACCGTATTCAGTACGGCATCGGTCAAGTCAAATACTATGTAGGTCACCCGGTACACGGCCGCTTTACCTGCCCCGCTACTGTCATGGGCGGCGCCACCGGCAACACCATGGCAGAGGTGCAGGGCGCGTTCTTTGACTACATTGAATACATCAGCACCAAAAGCGACTTCCGCGTGCAGTACAACAGCTGGTACGACCACATGCTGGACATTGACGCGGACAATATTGAGCGCTCTTTTTATGAGATCGAGCAGGGGCTTAGCGATCACGGCGTGCCCCCACTGGACGCCTATGTGATCGACGACGGCTGGAACAACTACAAAGCACCGTTTTGGAGCTTTAACAAAAAGTTCCCCAACAAGCTGACGGACGCCACCGACCAGTGCCACAAGCTGGGCTCCACCTTTGGCCTTTGGCTGGGTCCTCGCGGCGGCTACACGGCAACCACTCCCCGCTTTGCCAAAAAGATTGAAAAAGGCGGCAACGGCTACCTGAACAGTAACAGTATGGACATTTGCGTCGGCTCGGAGAAATACCTGCAAAATCTGGAAAAATTTCTCACGGACACCTGCACGGAATTTGACATTCAGTACCTGAAACTGGACGGCTTTTGCCTAAAGCCCTGCACCAACCCAAAGCATGACCACATCACCGGCGGCGAGAACGATATGTATTTTGTTACGGAAATGTGGCAGCGGTGGATCGACCTGTTCACCCGCCTGCGGGAGAGCAGAGCCAAGGACAACAAGCCCCTGTGGATCAATATGACCTGCTATGTGAACCCCTCTCCCTGGTGGCTGCAATATGTGAACAGCGTGTGGCTGCAAAACTCCATGGACATCGGCTTTGCCAAGAACCTGGAGCAGCAGGCCCAGGTGGACGCGGAGATCACATACCGGGACTCCATGTACTACGACTTTATGTGCACCCGCGCACTGCAATTCCCGGCCAAGAATATTTACAATCACGAACCGATCTACGGCAACACCGCTAAGGTGGAGTATACCGACGAAGAATTTGAAAAGTTCCTGTTTTGGAATGCTTGTCGGGGCCAGGCCTTTAACGAGCTGTACCTGAGCTACAATAAGATGAACAGCGCCAAGTGGCGCATTCTCGCCCGTATGCTCCGCTGGCAAAAGGCCAACCATCACATCTTAAAGAATGCCATGCTGCTGGGCGGCGACCCGGCAGAGAACAACATTTATGCCTATGCCGCCTGGACAAAGGCGGGCGAAGGAATCATTGCCCTGCGCAATCCCACAGACGAAAAAACGGATCTGACCCTGACCCTGAACAAGCTGATGGGCTGCCCGGAGAATCTGCGGGCGGTAAAGTGCTACAATGTGTACAACACCACCGGGGCGGACAGCCTGGATCTGTTCTCTTATGGGGATAAAATGCAGATCACCCTGGCGCCCTTTGAAATGAAGATCTTCCAGTTCGGCGACCGGGACAACCGCTGCCTGGCACCGGAGAATACAAACGACTTCACTTTATCCTTTACGGTGAGCAGTAACGCAGACGCCAATATCTGCAAGGGCAAGGACGCGGCAATTTGGATCGCAAACGGCGTCATACACGGCACGTTTGGCGGCTGTAAGATCCAAGCGCCCCTTGTGGAAGGTGCCCACCACATCACCTTTGTACGGTACAAAAACAAAATGGTCAAACTCTTTATGGACCGGCAATTGGTGGACAGCGCGTACACACCGGAGGCAGCCCCTCAGATTGCCACCGACGACCTGGCCTCCAGCGCAGCAAACTTTAGCGTGGCTGACGGCTCCACCCCCTTTGAGGAGCTGATGGACTTAAAGGCGGTACTGTCCGGTTCCCGCAAATTCAAACGAAAGCGTAAATAACCATGGCAAACGAAGAAAATAAAAAGCAAAAAAGCAAGCTGCGGGAGGTCATAGACTTTCTGCTGCCCATTCTCATTGCGGTAGCGGTGGCACTGGTATTAAAATATTGCGTCATCGCCAATGCCGTGGTGCCCACCGGCTCTATGCTGAACACCATTCAAGAGGGCGACCGGGTGATTGCCAGCCGCCTGGCCTATGTAAAGGACGACCCCCAGCGGTACGATATTGTCATTTTTAAGTACCCGGACGATGAGAAGCAGTATTATGTAAAGCGCATTGTCGGCCTGCCCGGCGAGACGGTGGAGGTGGTCAACGGCGTAGTCTATGTGACCAAGACGGACGGCAAGACCGTTCAGCTGGACGACAGCTTTGTGACCAAAGAGACGCCAACCGGCAACTACGGACCCTACACCGTACCGGCAGACAGCTACTTTATGATGGGCGACAACCGCAACCACAGCGAGGACTCCCGCTTTTGGCAAAACAAATTTGTCAAGAAGAATAAGATCGTTGGCAAGGTGGAGTTCCGCTACTATCCCAAGTTCTCCACCATTGACTGATAAGGAAAGAATGCAATGAAGTGCACCAAATGCGGCAGCGATGCCGTAATGAAAGACGGCGACTGGCTCACCTGTCTAAACTGCGGCAATGTGATGTTTGACACCCGCCGCCCGGAAGAGACGGCGGCAGAGATCAGCCCCACCAAGCTGCTGGAGCAGATGGAGGCCGCTGCGGCACAGGAAGAAGCGCCGCCTCTGCGCCGCACCCGCCCGGAGAAAAAGCGCAAGTCCCGCCGCAAAGCCAAGGCTGCCGCGGACAAGGCGGAGGAAAAGAACCCGGTCAAGGATATTGTGGACTTTATGCTGCCCATTGTGATTGCCGTGATCCTGGCCCTGCTGCTGAAAACACTTGTGTTTGCCAATGCGGTAGTGCCCTCCGGCTCCATGCTCAGCACCATAGAGATCGGCGACCGGATCGTGGCCAGCCGGCTGGCCTATATCACCAACGACCCCCAGCGGTACGATGTGGTGATCTTCAAATACCCGGACGATGAGCGCCAAAATTATGTAAAGCGCATTATCGGGCTGCCAGGCGAAACGGTGGAGATCAAGGACGGCACCGTCTATGTGACCCAAACAAACGGCAAAACCATTCAGCTGCGCGACGACTTTGTCACTTACTGCACCCCGGTGAGCGATTATGGCCCCTACAAGGTGCCGGAGGACAGCTACTTTATGATGGGTGACAACCGCAACGACAGCGAGGACTCCCGCTTTTGGGACCACAAGTTCGTAAAGAAAAAGAAGATCGTGGGCAAAGTCGTCTTTTGCTACTACCCCAGCATCCATAAAATCAAATAGATAATGCGCATGGCGGAAGCTTGCTCCCGCCCCATTCTTTGCCATAAAGCTAAAAAAAGGACCTGTTCGTGTGAACAGGTCCTTTGCTTTTATATTCGGAAAAATTATCTGGGATAGCGCTTGACCACACGCAGGCGCTCCATGGCGCGAGCCAGGTTGGCCTGGGAGTGGTGGTACTCCATTTGGCTGTGGTGCTGGCGCATTTCTTCCTCTGCGCGCTCCTTGGCTTCCTTAGCACGGCGGGCGTCGATTTCATTGGGCAACTCCGCAGACACGCACACCAAGGTGGCCTCATTGTTAACAAACTCCAAAAAGCCGCTGCCAACAAAGGCGTGAATGATCTTGCCCTGGGTATCCTTAATGCGCATTTCGCCCACTTCCACCGGGGTTACACAGTTCTCGTGCTGGGCCAGGAAGCCCACCTGGCCGCCGTCGATAGCCGGGATCACCAAGGTCTGCGCCCGGCCGTCATAAAACACACGGTTGGACGCCACAATTTTCAATTTGAATGTATTGTCTGCACCCATACGGGCACCTCCTCGCTACAAGGATCACTTTTGCATTTGCTTGGCTTTCTCCAGCACATCGTCCAGGGTGCCTACATTGAAGAATGCCATCTCCGGCACATCGTCTACCTCGCCGTTGATGATGGCCTTAAAGCCGCGAATAGACTCCTTCAGCGGTACAAACACACCGGGAATACCGGAGAACTGCTCGGCCACATGGAAAGGCTGGGACAGGAACTTCTGGATCTTTCTTGCACGGTAAACAGTGACCTTATCCTCGTCGGACAGCTCCTCCATACCCAGAATAGCAATAATATCTTGCAGCTCTTTGTATTTTTGCAGGTACTCCTGTACCTTACGAGCCACCTCATAGTGCTCCTCGCCCACTACATCGGCCTCCAAAATACGAGAGCTGGACTCCAGCGGGTCCACAGCCGGGTAAATACCCTGCTCCACGATCTTTCTGGACAGTACGGTAGTGGCGTCCAAGTGGGCAAAGGTGGTGGCCGGTGCCGGGTCGGTCAGGTCATCCGCAGGCACATACACAGCCTGTACGGAGGTGATAGACCCGTTCTTGGTGGAAGCGATACGCTCCTGCACCTCGCCAACATCCGTTGCCAGCGTGGGCTGGTAACCTACTGCGGAGGGCATACGACCCAGCAGAGAGGAAACCTCGGAACCTGCCTGTACAAAACGGAAGATGTTATCAATAAACAGCAGCACATCCTGGTGCTCCACATCACGGAAGTACTCCGCCATGGTCAGCCCGGTTTCTGCCACACGCATACGGGCGCCGGGCGGCTCGTTCATCTGGCCAAAGACCAGGGCTGTCTTTTGCAGCACGCCGCTCTCGCGCATTTCGTTCCACAGATCGTTACCCTCACGGGAACGCTCGCCTACGCCGGTAAAGATGGAGTAACCGCCGTGCTGGGTGGCTACATTGGTGATCAGCTCCTGGATCAGCACCGTCTTACCTACGCCGGCGCCGCCGAACAGACCGATTTTACCGCCCTTTTGATAGGGGGTCAACAGGTCGATAACCTTGATACCGGTCTCCAAAATCTCCACATTCGGGGACTGGTCCTCAAAGCTGGGGGGCTGCCGGTGAATGCCCCAGTGCTTCTCGCCGCTTAGGTCCTCCAGACCGTCCAGGGTATCGCCTACCACATTGAACAGGCGGCCCAAGGTCTTTTGGCCCACAGGCACGGAGATGGAGCTGCCGGTGGCAACCACTTCCATATCCTTGCACAGACCGTCAGATGTTGCCAGCATAATGCAGCGCACACAGTTGTTGCCGATGTGCTGGCTCACTTCCATCACCAGGCGCTTGCCGTCCAGCTGCACCTCCAGCGCCTCCTTAATGGCGGGCAGTTCGTCCGGGAACGCCACATCCACAACGGGGCCCATGATCTGAATGATTTTGCCCTTATTCATAGGATTGCCTCCGATTGTTAGTCAGTTTTCTTCTTTTGCGCCTTGGCGCCGGCGATCACTTCCGTGATCTCCTGGGTAATGGCAGACTGCCTTGCCCGGTTATAATCAATGGTCAGCTGATTGAGCATATCCTTGGCCGCGTTGGTAGCCGTCTGCATGGCGGTCATACGGGCGTTATGCTCGGAGCAATAGGACTCCACCAGCGCGCCATACACAAACCCGGCCACATAGTTGGGCACAATGTGCTCAAACACTTCGTCCGGCGACGGCAAAAACGCCACCTGATCGTAATATTTCCGATCCCGGTGCACAGAGATCTGTTCCTGCTCCAAAGGCAGCAGTTGGTGGCACTCGGCCTGCACATTCAGGGAGTTGATCATCTTGGTATAGATGATATACACCTCGTCCAGCTCACCGCTGACAAACAGCTCCGTCACTTGCTCCGCAATATACCGTGCCCGGTTCATATTCGGGTTCTGGGCCGTGTACTTAAAGTCTATGTCGACGGGAATGTTCTTGGTCTCAAAATACCGGCGGCCCACTTCGCCCACCACAAAGAGTTTGTTATGGTTCTCGCTCTCTCCGGTGTGGGTGGCCTCCTCGGCGATCTTGATCACATTGTGGTTGTAGGCACCGGCCATGCCCTTGTCGGCGGTGACCACAATATAGCCTTTTTTTCGATCCTCCTGCGCCAAATCGGGCCGCTGGTCAAAAAAGCGGTTACCGGCATCCGGCGATTCCATCAGGATCTTAGCCAAAGCGTCCTGCATGGTGAAGAAGTACGGCTCCGTATTCTTCAGGTCCGTTCTGGCCTTTGAGAGCTTGGAGGACGAGATCATATACATGGCGTTGGTGATCTTCATGGTGTCCTTAATGCTCTTCATCCGGCTTTGGATCTCTCTTGCATTAGCCATGGTTTACCTTCTTATATTCATCGGTTGCGGCCAAGATCTCCTCCCGCAACTCGTCGGTGAGCACCTGATCCTTTTCAATGGTCGCCACCAGCTCCGGGTACTTGGCGTTGACGAACTCCAGCAGTCCGGACTGGAACGCCTTAATCTTTTTCGGTTCCACATCCATAAACTTATGGCCGATGGCTGCCACCAAAGACACCACCATATCTGACAGGGACAGCGGGTGACACAGTGGCTGCTTTAACAGCTCCATCAAGCCCTTGCCGTAGGTCAGGCTGGCCTTGGTTTCATCGTCCAGATCTGAGGAAAACTGGGTAAACACTTCCATCTCACGGAACTGAGCCAGGTCGATACGCAGAGAACCGGCGGCCTTCTTCATGGCCTTGGTCTGGGCTGCGCCACCTACACGGGATACGGACAGACCTACATTTACAGCCGGGCGCTGACCGCTGAAGAACAGGTCGCTCTCCAAGAAAATCTGGCCGTCTGTAATGGAAATCACGTTCGTGGGAATGTAGGCGGAAAGGTCGCCTGCCTGGGTTTCAATAATAGGCAGAGCGGTAAGAGAGCCGCCGCCCAACTTATCGGACAGTCGACTGGAACGCTCCAGCAGCCGGGAGTGCAAATAGAACACATCGCCGGGATAAGCCTCACGGCCGGGACTTCTTTCCAGCAGCAAGGACAGCGCACGGTAAGCCACTGCGTGCTTGCTCAGATCATCATACACGATCAGGCAGTCCTTGCCCTTGTACATAAAGTATTCTGCCATTGCGGTGGCGGAATAGGGAGAAATATATTGTAGAGAGGACGGGTCGGAAGCAGTGGAGCACACCACGATGGTATAGTCCAAGGCACCGTACTTATCCAGCGTATGCACCAGCTTTGCCACGGTAGACGCCTTTTGACCGATGGCGTTATAAACGCAGATCACATCCTTGCCCTTTTGGTTCAGGATGGTGTCAATGGCAATAGAGGTCTTACCGGTCTGGCGGTCGCCGATGATCAGCTCACGCTGGCCACGCCCAATGGGGAACATAGAGTCAATGGACAGAATACCGGTAGCCAAAGGGGTATCAACCGACTGCCGATCCACAATGGAGGGTGCCGGTTCTTCAACCGGGCGGTAGTCATCGGACTGGATCTCGCCCTTGCCGTCGATGGGCTCGCCCAAAGCGTTGACAATACGGCCGATAAAGCCCTCGCCTACCGGCACGCCGGCACGCTTATGGGTACGCACAGCGGTAGAGCCCTCGTGGATCTCGCTATCCTGGCCAAACAGGATGCAACCGATTTGGTTCTCCTTAATATCCTGGACCATACCCTTGACCCCGGAGTCAAACACCACGATCTCGCCGTACATGGCGTGGTTCATACCGTAAATGGTGGCAATGCCGTCGCCTACGCGAACAACCTTGCCCACTTCCTCGTCATTTTGGTTAAAGTCGTAATTGGTGATCTCCTCGCGGAGAATGGATACGATCTGATCCGAACTGATTGCTGCCATTACTTCACTTCCCCAGTCAGTTTTTGCTGTAATTTATCTAACTTGCCCTTTACGGAGCGGTCATATTCACAGTCGCCGCAGCGCAGAATAAACCCGCCCAGCAAGTCCGGCTGTACCGCAATGTCCAGCTCCACATTGGCGGCACCGAATTTCTTTTTCACAAACGCGCGCATTTTCTCTGTCTGTTCCGCACTGGGCGGCTCCACGCAGAGCAACTGCGCCTGAACCGTGCCCGCTTTTTGGCGGCACAGATCCTGATAGGCCTCAAAAATCTCTGTCAGTGCATACACGCGCTCATGTTTGCAAAGCACCTTCATAAAGGAGGAAAAGGGCGGCGTAAAAATACGGTCCAGGCACTTTTCCTTCTCTGCAAAGCGCACTCTGGGATCAGAGAGCACCTGGGTGAGCAGCGGATTTTCACGCAGCAAGGTTTCTGCTGCTTTGATCTGCTGTTCGTCCAGATTCAATTCCCCCAGCACCAGCGCATAATTCTGTGCGGTTACGGTCATACCGGATCACCGCCGTCCTGCCCCGCCAGAAAATCGTCATAGATCGCGCTGTTATCCAGCTCAGACGCCTCTTTAGACACCACCTTGGCCGCAGCGTCCATTGCCAGTGCGGCAATATCATGCTTAACGGACTGGAGTGCCTCATTGCGCTCATGCTCGATGGTCTGGTGCGCGTCGCGTACCAGCTTGTCGGAGGTGAGCTTGGCCTGGTCTACGATCTTGTCAGCTTTGGCTTTGGCAGTGACCTTTGCGTCTGCAATCAAGCGTGCCGACTCCTCGTCTGCACCGGCTAAGCGACCCTCATATTCTGTTTTCAGAGCGCCTGCGGCTCGACGATCCTCGTCGGCGTCTTTGAATTGTTGGTCTATCTTGGACTGCCGTTTATCCATGGCACCCAGCACCTTGTTCCAGACAAATTTCTTCATCAGGATATAGAAGATCACCAGGTTGATCACGGTAAAGAGCAGATTCCAGTCTAATGACAGCATAGACACTGCTTCCTTTCTGCTTGTGGATTTTCTCGGTTATTTCATAATGAAGATGATCAAAATACCGATAACCAGACCGTAAACAGCCGTTGCCTCTGCCAGGGCGCAGCCCAGGATCAGAGCGGTACGAATGTCACCGGCAGCCTCGGGCTGACGAGCGATGGCGTCTACTGCCTTACCGGTTGCAAGGCCGATGCCGAGACCTGCTGCTACACCTGTAAGTACGGCGATTGCCGCTGCGATTGCTACTGTCATGATAAATTTCTCCTTTTCTGTAAAAGTTCTATTTAATCTTCAATGGCTTCCTGAATGTACAGTGAGGTCAAAAAGACGAACACATACGCCTGGATAAAACCATCGAAAATATCAAAGTAAAGGCTCAATGCCACCGGAATTGCTACCGGCACCACCGATTCGATCAGCTTCATAATAATGAAAGCGCCGATGATGTTGCCGAAAAGTCGGAAGCAAAGAGACATGGGCTTGATGACCAGCTCCAGCAAATTGATGGGCAGTACGATGGGTACCGGCTTCGCAAAGGACTTAAGCCATCCCTTCGTACCCTTTTTATGAATGCCGGCGTACTGAACCAGGATAATGCTGGTCAGCGCCAGACCTACGGTTACATTCAGTTCCTTGGTGGGGGACTTAAAGCCGAAGATGCCGCACATATTGCAGGCACCGATATAAACAGCTACCGTCATCATCCAAGGAATGTAACGATCCCCATCCGGGCCCATAACGCTGTGGAAGAATGAGCGCATTTTGTCTACGCACATTTCAATAAGCAGCTGGCGTTTGGAGAGCTTGCCCTCCACCTTCAATCCACGGGTGAGCAAAATACCGGCGATCAGGAACACCGCCATTATGATCCAGCTGACGACTGTGCCCTCGTCGATCTTGAGCTTGCCGCCAAACAGACTGAACACCGTTTCCGTATTCAGTTCTTCGATCAATTTACTTGCCACATCGGTTTTCAGCAGCAACGCCGTCACCTCCAATCAATCCTTATTTCCATTGCTCATTTTACACCCCCGTTTCTCAAAAGTAAACAGGCTTCAGGCGAATTTGAAGACCAAAATGTAAAAAAATCGTCTAAAAAGCGCAAGGAATTTGGTTAAAATTTCCGTACATTTATTACTCATTGTAAATCGCGCTTATACTTTTTGGCGTGGTGTCAGGCTTTTTGCGCATTTTCGCCGGTGTACAGGTTGTATAATTGGCTTGACAAGATCAAAATCCAGCAAAAGCCGTCCATGCCACAGAGAAAACTGCAACTTTCTTATTTACTTTGGTGGCAAAGGGGTATATAATGAAGTTTCAAGAAAGAACCCCACAACTAAGGAGGAAAAAAGATGGCTGTACTTGTAACAGGCGGCGCCGGTTATATCGGCTCTCACACCTGCGTGGAGTTAATCAACGCAGGCCAGGATGTGGTAATCCTGGATAATTTTTACAACTGCAAGCACTCGTCGCTGGATCGGATCCGCGCGCTGGTGGATCGGGACTTTAAGTTCTACGAATGCGACATTCGGGACCGAGAGGGTCTGAACAAAGTCTTTGAGACAGAGGACATTGACTGCGTCATTCACTTTGCCGGGCTGAAGGCCGTGGGCGAGAGCGTACACAAGCCTCTGGAATACTTTGATAACAATGTAAACGGCACCCTGGTACTGCTGGATGTGATGCGCCACCACGGCTGCAAAAAGATCATCTTCAGTTCCTCTGCCACAGTGTACGGCATGAACAACATTGCCCCCTTTACCGAGGATATGGAGATCGGTGGGGTCACCAACCCCTACGGGCGCACCAAGTATATGATCGAGTGCATTCTCCAGGATCTGTATGTGAGTGATCCCAGCTGGAGCATTTGCCTACTGCGGTACTTTAACCCCATCGGCGCCCACAAGAGCGGCACCATGGGCGAGGACCCCAACGGCATTCCCAACAACCTGATGCCCTACATTACCCAAGTGGCTGTAGGTAAGCTGAAGAAGCTGGGCGTGTTTGGTAACGACTACCCCACCCCGGACGGCACCGGCGTACGGGACTATATTCATGTGGTAGATCTGGCACTGGGTCATGTAAAGGCAGTGGAGAAGCTGGAAAAGGATCAAGGCCTGTTTATCTACAATCTGGGCACCGGCATCGGTTACAGTGTGCTGGATGTGGTCAAGGCCTTTGAAAAGGCCAACGGCGTGGAGATTCCCTATGAAATCAAACCCCGCCGGGACGGCGATATTGCCACCTGCTACTGCGACCCCTCCAAGGCGAAGCGCGAACTGGGCTGGCAGGCTACCCGCTCGCTGGAAGAAATGTGCGAGGACTCCTGGCGCTGGCAAAAGCAGAACCCCAACGGTTACCCGGACTGATTTTATAATAAGTGTATATAGAAGAAGCGGAGGTGCAAAACGCACCTCCGCTTTTCTTAATGCCTTAGATCATTTGAACTTGGCATACAAAATTGAAGCCAGGATCACATCAATCACAAACAGCACCAAAGATACCACGCCCATGATTTGCGCTCTGTGGCACAGCTGTTGATTTTCCTCTGTCAGCTTCGCGCCCTTTTGCTTAAACACCGCCGGCACTACCATAGCCATAATGCCAAAAGCGGGACAAATACCCAAAAGGCACAGACCGATAATCGCACTGGTCTGGGCAAAGCGTGCCAGCTTGTCTATAATCGTTTTATTCATGGCAATTCTCCTTATCTCCTGCGGTGGCTTTACGCTCCAGCAGGCCATATTTTCGTTGCAGACGGGTAATCTTTTGCTCCAACGGCGTACCAAACAGCACCAGAAAGACTGCGGTAGACCCGCCAAACACCAAATCAAAAGGTGCGCCGGAGGCATACACTGCCAGCACCGCAGGCCAAGTAAAGTCCGTCACTGTCATTAAAACCGTGCTCAAATCCACCACCAGGCCGTACACCACTGTGGCTAAAAAGAAGCCCACCAGCGCCAGCACCCAGCGGTTCACCCGTCCGGGGCGCAGCAGCATGCCGGCCAGCAGCCCCACCAATCCCAGCGCCACCATTTGAAAGGGGGTCCATATGCCTTGCCCAAACAGGAAGTTAGACAAAAAGGCGGACAGCGCCCCCACCATATAACCGGAAAAGGGACCAAGACACATACCGGCCACGATCACCACCGCGGCAATGGGCTTCACCTGAGGGATCAGATAAAACACTGCCCGGCTGACCACAGCCAGCGCCGTTAAGACGGACAGCAGCGCCATCTCTCGGGCAGAGATCGGCTTCCGCTCCAGATGCAAAAAGAACGGCAGCGCACTAAGCAGCAGCAAAACCGCCGCCACCAAGTACCAAGAGGTGGTGTCTGCAAAGCACACCTGCCACACCACCAGCAGCACCGGCAAAACCAAAAACAACAAGGTCAGCAATACCCGCTTCATAGAACCAAGTCCTCCGGCGATACGGCGTCCGGCAGCGCACGGCAGGTCACCCGGCGCACACCGGTGGTGTACAGCTCCATGCCGGCAAAGAATGCCCGCCGAGGCCGAGGCGGGGTCACCACCCGGTTGCACAGGAAGGCCGCTTCATCACTGTAAGTACCGGCAAAATCCAGATCGTGCGTCACCAACACCACCGTTTTACCGGCAGCGCACAAGTGGCGTAACCGGGCGCCCAGCTGCGCTTTTGCACCGGCGTCCAACCCGGCGGTAGGCTCATCCAGCAGCAGCGTATCGGCGCCGGTATCCAGCACCATGCCCAGCCCCACCAGTCGGCTTTCGCCGCCGGACAGATCCAGCGGGTGCCGGGCGGCCAGGTGCGCAATGCCCAGGTGCTGCAATGTTTCCGCCTGCACCAACTGATCTACCCGGTCCCGGGTAAACAGATACTGCACCGTTTGGGGCAGCAAGGCAGTGGGCACCGGGCGCTGCACCTTGCCTGCGTAGGGCTTCAACACACCGGCCATCACCCCCAGCAGGGTGCTCTTGCCGCTGCCGTTGGCGCCTACAATACCATAGCACTTGCCTGCCGTTAAGGTCAGGGACAGGCGAAAGAGTACATCGGCGCTCTTTTTCTCATAAGCAAAGCAAATCTCTTTTAAGGTCAATACCGACTTGCCTGCAGGTTGGGGTGCAGGTGCCGGCTTGCACCGCAGATGGGCGGCCAAAGGCTGGGCCTCCCGCACCGTCAGCGGCACTTCGTCAAACAGGATTGCCCCCACCGGCAGCGCCTGCAACATGGGGTCGCCGCTTTGCCGCAAGGCACGAGCAAAGGCATGGGGATCATCATAACAGGTGCAGCGCCCGGCGTTAAGCAACAGCACGCCGTCCGCCTGTGCCAAAGCTGCGCCGGGGGTATGGGTACTCATCAGCACCGTTACGCCCAACTCGCGGTTCAGCCGCAGCAGCACCTGCAAAAATTTCTCTTCCGCCGCCGGATCCAGCGCCGCACAAGGCTCGTCCAGCAAAAGCACCCGAGGCGAGCCGGTCATAGCTGCCGCCAGGGACAGCAATTGCTGTTCCCCACCGGACAAAGAGGCAGTGGTGCGCTCCATCAGCGGCTCCAAATGGAAGAATGCGGCACACTCCCCCACCCGCCGCGCTACGGCAGCACCATCCAGCCCGACGTGCTCCGGTGAGAACGCCAGCTCTCGCTGCACACTGTCCGTGACTAAACTGTCCTGTGGATTTTGAAAAACGAAACCTGCCGGGCTGTCACAGTGCAGCTGCCCGCTCAAAGCACCGTGAGGTGCGATCTCCCCTTGCAGCAGCCGCAGTAAAGTGCTCTTGCCGCTGCCTGATGGCCCCATCAGCAAATAAAAGCCGCCGGACGGAATGGAAAAGGTTACATCGGAAAGTGCCGCACTGTCGGCGTCCGGGTAAGTGAAATTCAGTTTTTCCGCTTCAATCGCCGCCATTGCAGTGCCTCCCCTACATTTGAGATCGTCGGGCAAAAACAAAGCAAGCCCGCTGCCGCCGCCCCTAAGGGAGACAGGGTGACCCATTCCAGCTGCGGGTCAAAATAGAAAGTAAGGCCGCCGGTGAGCGCCACCGCCAGCACCGTGATACTCAGCAGGAGCACCACGGCCAGCTCTACGCCGTCCGCCACACCGAATGTAAACGGATCGTACACCCGACGACGCCCCTTGCCGTAGCCTCGGGCGCGCATAGCGTCCGCCGTGGTCATACTCCCCTCCAGGGACAAGGTGACCAGCGTAGAAAACTGATCCAGTGCCTCGTGCAGGGGCTTTTCTTTCGCCAGTCCCGCACCGGCACGAGCCAGGCGGATTTGCTGTGCATTCTCGCGAAAGCGGGCAATACATCCTAAAGTCATAGAAAACAAAAGAGAAAAGCGGGGCGCCGCTCGACCGGTAACCGCCAGCAGCCGATCGCTGCCCAGCACGCGGCCGAAGACCGCCAGCCACAGCACTACCCCGGCGAATATGCCCCCCTGGAAGCAGCCGTAAATCAGGCTTTCCAAAGTAAACTGGGTGTCGCCCCGGCTAAAGAGGACCGTAACGCCCCAGTGGGCAAACAAAAAGTTAAAACCGCCCACCAGCGCCACCAGCACCGGCACGCACAAAAGACTGCGCAGACTGCGGCGGCCGTCCGTCAGCAGCAGGTACACCGCCGCGCCCAGCAGAGACAACGCCACCGGCACCGGGTGTCGACTCAGGCAAGTGAGCAGCAATACGCACAAAAGGAAACAGAACTGCACCAATGGGTGCCACTTGGCAAACCGAACCATCAGCGAATATGGGCATCTTCTTTGGTCTGATACCGATAGCCGTACTGATCCAAAAGGTGCATTTTTTCCAGCGCCACCACGCAGCCCTTGGCCACGCAGTGCATTTCGTCCGTGGCCTTACGCACCGGCACGCCGCCCAGTGCGTCCGAAAACAGACGATCCATATTGCAAATATTGGCACCGCCGCCGGTAAGCAATACGCCGGTATTGCCGATGTCTGTTACCAACTGGGGTGAGGTGCGCTCAAACAGCGCCCCGGCGTGCTCCGCCACCGTCTCAAAATACGGTTGCAGCGCCAAATACAGAGCGTTGCCGCTGATCTCCACCTCCCGAGGCAAACCGGTAAGCAGGTCCTGCCCCTTAGCATAGGTGGTCACATCTTCCTCTCTGGGCAGAGCACAGGCCACCGTGCGCTTGATCTCCTCTGCGGTGCGCAAGCCAACAGCCACGTTGTGCACCTCTCGCAGGAACTTGACAATCTCCGCATCCAAATCGTTGCCCCCGACTTTCAGGGACTCGGACTGGCTCATGGCGCCCTGGCTGATCACAGCCATGTCCACCGTGCCGCCGCCCAGGTCAATCACAAAGGCGCCGGAGGGCTGCATGGGGTCGATCCCGGCACCAAAGGCAGCGCACAAAGGTTCCTCCACCAGGCACACGGAACGGGCACCGGCGTGGATCATCACGGACACAATGGTGCGCTTCTCCACATCCGTGTGCATGGCCGGCACAGACACCACCACACGAGGCTTAAACAGGCTGTTGCCGATCACTTTATTGATAAAATGGCGCATCATCTGCTGGGCCAGCTCATAGTGACCCACCACGCCGGAGAGAATGGGCCGCTCCACACGCAGGCCCTCCGGCTCACGCCCCTCTAAGAAATAGGCACGCTTGCCGGCGTACAACACCTTCTCTTTTTCCTCATCATAGGCCACATAGGCCGGCTCGTCCAGCCGTATGCCCTTGCCGGGCACACCAATGACAATATTGGTGGTACCCAGATCAATGCCCAAATCATATCCAAACATAAACATCCGTCCTAAACAAAAATCGCTTTTCTATATGCTACTGTATCCCACCGTCATTGTCAACAGATAAAAAATGAACAAGCCCGCTGTACCGCAGCATTTTTTTATCATTCTCCACCATGGCCTGTATGCTCTCCCGCGTACCCACCAGGATCAGCAGGGACTTGGCACGGGTCAGGGCGGTATAAAACAAATTGCGATAGCACAGTTTGGGCGATGCACCGATGGTGGGCATCACCACGGCGGAGAACTCCGAGCCCTGGCTCTTATGCACAGTCATGGCGTAGGCCAAATCCAGCTGGTCCGCATTTTGCAGGGAATACATGGCCTCCCGGTCGTCAAACTGCACATTCAAAATATCTTGCCCCCGATCTATGCGGGTAAGAATACCAATATCGCCGTTAAACACCCCGGCACCACTATCGCCGGTTTTCTTAAACCAGGGCACATCATAGTTGTTTTTGATCTGCATGACCCGGTCGCCCTCCCGCAGCGTGCGACCCATCGTCACCAGCTCCGCCTTATGCTTGTCCGGCGGGTTCAACGCCGCCTGCAATTGGGCATTTAGGTATGCGGTACCGGCAGCCCCCTTGCGAGAGGGGCACAGCACCTGAATATCCTTTATGCTGTCCATTCCGTAACCGGCAGGAATTCGCCGGGTCACCAGCTCCACCACCTTGCGAGGCACTGCATAAACAGACGCTGTATTTAAGAAAAAGAAGTCCGAGTCCGGGGTATTCCAGTCCAACTCCGGCATTTTACCGGCCACCACCCGGTGCGCATTGGTGACGATACGGCTTTTCTGCGCCTGGCGAAACACTTTATCCAGGCTGATCACATCAATCCGTCCACCGGCGATCAAATCGGACAGCACATTGCCTGCCCCTACCGGCGGCAGCTGATCCACATCGCCTACCAAAATCAGACGGCAATGCAGCGGCAGCGCGTCTAAGAGCGCGGAAAAGAGCAGCACATCTACCATGGAAAGCTCATCCACGATCACTGCGTCCAAATCCAGCGGATTTCGCAAATTATGAACAAAGGTCGGCTCCGGCTCCCCATCCCGCCGCTCGGTCTCCAGCAGGCGGTGAATGGTCTTGGCCTCGCTGCCGGTGAGCTCCGTCATGCGCTGGGCAGCACGACCGGTAGGCGCCGCCAGCGCCACCCGCAACCCCCGGTTCTTCATCATGGCAATAATGCCTTTTACGGTAGTGGTCTTGCCGGTACCCGGGCCGCCGGTCAAAATCAGCAGACCCTTTTGGGTAGCGATTTCAATGGCTCGGCGCTGCTTCTCATCCAGTTCAATGCCATTAGCGCCCTCATAGGCCAGGATCTCAGAAGTGAAGATCTCGCACTCCCGGGGCGGGTACTGGGTCATCACTCGGATCCGCTGTCCAATCCCCTGCTCCGCCTCATAAATATGGGGCAAAAACAAAAACGGCTGTCCGTCCATCTGTTCTTGCACCAATTGGCGTGCCTCCAAGGCGTTGTCCAACGCCATCTCTGCCCGGTCCTCGGTCATATCCAACCCGGTCACCGCTGTCTGGATCACCTTGCGTCGGGGAAGGCAGGTATGGCCGTTCTTCAAATTATACTGCACCACATAGATCACCGCTGCCTGATCCCGATAGGATGGGTCCGGCGCCTGGGGCAGCTCCTCTGCGATCTCCTGGGCCCGCTCAAAGGGAATGCCCTGATCGTTGCCGGTGATCACAAAGGCATAGGGGTTCTCCGCCAGGATCTCCGGTGCTTCCGGCCCAAAAAAGGAAAAAGCCTTAAACGCCTCTCCCTGTGTAAAGCCCATCCCGGCCAGCGCTTCCAGCGCCTGGCGAGAGGCAAACTGATTTTTGTACTCCCGGCTGATTTTCTTGGCCATACTGCGGCTGATGCCCTTTAGCTCTGCCAGTCGCTCCGGTTCCTTCTCGATCACCTGCAAGCTTTCGGCGCCAAAAGCCTCTACAATCTTAGTGGCCGTAGAGGGTCCGATGCCCTTAATAATCCCGCCGGACAGGTATTGCAAAATGCCGGAGGCATCCTTAGGCAGGGTTACCGTTACCTGTACCGCCTTAAATTGGCGGCCAAAGCGAGGGTGCATGGTCCACTGACCGCGGAACACCGCCTCCTCCCCCTCGCTAATGGGGGGCATTTCACCGGCCACGGTCTCGCCGTCCCCGTTGGCCTCGCCTGTATTCAGTTGCAGTACGGTATAGCCGTTGTCCGGGTTGCGGTAAACGATCTCCTCCACCCGACCGGCCAAATTCTCATACGCTTCTGCCATACCTTGCTCCAAAGTCTCTGAATTTCATCCTTCAGTATAGCATATTTCCGCAGGAATTGCCACCGCAGAGCACAAAAAAGCCGCAGGTTTTCACCTGCGGCACAGCGTGCAGAAAAAATTTAATTACAAATTTCTGCACGCTGGCAGACTTCGAGAAAGTGAGATAAATTTCGTATTTTGTGAGCGGGTGCCGTACACCGTACTGCTCCCGAACAAAAGACGAAAAGCGCCAAAAATGGCTTGAACTCAATGTTCAAGCCATTTTTCCAAATCGTCCCAAATGCTGACGCATTTGGAGCCTCGTGTCTCTTGCACTGCGTGCAATTCACTCAGGAGCAAGCCCCTGCCCTACGAAACCTCTGCTTCATTCTTTATAACCGGCGCGGTTTAGCCGCTTTATCGACGGTCTGAGCCGCAGGTTTTCACCTGCGGCGAAGAGCGTGATTACCGCGCCAGCACAAAGTATAAGATCACAGCTGCACCTAAAACAATTCGATACCAGCCAAAAGCCTTAAAGTCGTGCTTTTTAATATACCCCATCAGGAACTTGATGGTCAAAATGGACACTACAAAAGCCACAATCATACCCACGGCCAGCAAGATGGCCTCGGCAGAGGTAAAGTGGAAGCCGAACTTGACCAGCTTCAGCGCACTGGCGCCGAACATCACCGGCACCGCCAAAAAGAAGGTGTACTCTGCCGCCACCGTGCGGGACACGCCAATGAGAATGGCGCCCAAAATGGTAGCACCGCTGCGGGAAGTACCCGGGAACACAGCTGCAATCAACTGAAAAGCACCAATAATCAGCGCAGAAGTATAAGTCAACTCGCCAATGGAATGGATCTTGGCGGTTTTGCCTTTGTTCCAGGTTTCCACCACCAAAAAGAAGATACCAAAGAGAATGAGCATAATTGCCACAGTCTGCCAGTTGTAAAACAGCGCGTTCAGCTTATCGTCAAAGAGTACGCCCACCACGGCAGCCGGTACGCAGCTGACCAACACCTTGAACCACATTTGCCAAATGTCTTTCTTGGGCACAATGCGCTTGTTTTCTATACCAAAAGGCCACAGCTTGTGCCAGTACAGCACCACTACGGCCAAAATGGCGCCCAGCTGGATCACCACCAGGAACATCTCCTTGAACTGAGGTGTCACATTCAGGTGCAAAAATTCATCCACCAGGATCATGTGGCCGGTGGAGCTGATAGGCAACCACTCGGTAATGCCCTCTACAACACCCAGCACAATGGCCTTGAGTATTTCAATAATCAAATTCATATACTGTATTGCCTCCCCTATCGTTTTTTCTATTGTAACAGACCCGCAGCTTCTTGTACAGAAATCTTATGAGATTTAACACAAATTTATCCTAACAAAAGCGCCGCAGTTGCCCGCAGCGCTTCATGCTCAGAAATTAAAGTTGTTGTAGCCCCAGTGATCCACCTCTCGGTAGCGCACATAGGTACGCGCCGGCGGCACCTGCAAATACTGCTGGGCAATGGCGCACAGACGGCAGGTCAGGTCATCGTAGGCGTCGTCCGTTGCCGTACCGAAAATGGACACAGAGAACAGGGCGCAGGGCGCGTCACTGCCCTGAAAGTACATTTTTTGTTCGCCTGCCAGGTTCACCATCAGCCAACTTTCGCTTTTGCCGGGAATGGCGGTAATGGCGTCGCCCAATGCGCTTTTCAGCTCCGCTGCCACGGCGGACAAATCCTCTGTGGTCTTTACTTCAATAAAAGGCATGGCTTTACTCCTTTACGCCGGACAGCGCTTTCCAATGGATCTTACAGTATTCCTTGCCGTCAATAGGCGGATACTTCTCATCGTCCACCTTGGCGGCGTTGTAGCACTTGTAGTCCCCTACATAGGCGCAACGCTGGGTGTCCGCACCCCCTTCGCTGAGGGAGGGAATAAACGCATACAGGAAAATACCAAGAACCGCCACACCGATGCAGGCAAAGCCCACCTTGCCGGGCACCTTTTTGAACAGCTTGGCAGCGTCCACTTTCTCCAGGCCCTTGATCTTCATCACCAACTTCATCAGCAGGTAGCCCAAAACGGCTGCGATCACGCCCACCAGCAGACCGCCCAGCACATCGGTGGCGTAATGCACCATCAGGTACACACGGGAGCCCATAGTGCACAGAGCCACACAGGGGAACAACCAGGCAATTTTCTTTTTATCGCTCTTAAAACACAGGAACAGCGCGGTAGCTACCTCTACGGCAGAGGTGGTGTGGCCGGAGGGAAAGCTGTAATCGCTCTCGCTCAGCGCCCCGGCGCCGATATACCAGGACCAGTAATCCGCGTTGTGCTGCAAAGTGTTGTACGGTCTGATCCGCAGCACCATTGGCTTGGCGATCACATTGGTAATCAGCGTACCGATGATCACGGCAAATAAAATGGAAAAGCCATACTTGCGGGTGCGCTTAAAAAAGCACAGTACCACAGACAGCACCACAATGGGAATGGTGAAATTCTCGTCCCCAAAGGCGGTAAAGAACTTGGCAACGCCGGTCAAAAACCCGCACTGCATGGAGCCGAAGAACCGAAACACCCACAGATCGAAGGCATAAAACGCCTTGTCTATGTTGTCACCGATGGTCAGCAAAATCGGACTGAACATAGAAAAACCCCTTTTCTGTAATTTACACCCCCAGTTTACCAAATTTTGGTCCCAAATACAAGACAAACCGGGCAAAAACAATCCCTTTTTCCATGCGGGTTTACAAATCCTTTACAAGTGGGGGGATTTTCTTCTTCATTTGGTCACAAATTCGTCAAAAATCCGTGGTATAGTAGAAGCAATCTAAGAAAATAAGCGAGGCAGTATGACACAAAATCCTTATCAGGTGCTGGGCGTGCCCAACGGTGCCGATTTGGCGGAATGCACCCAAGCCTACAAGCGCCTGGCCAAAAAGTACCACCCGGATCTAAACCCGGGGGATCGTGTGGCCGAGGCCAAGATGGCAGAGGTAAACGCCGCCTTTGACGCCATTAAGAACGGCAACACCGCCGACAGCACTTCTACCGGCAGTCGCCGCAGTGCAGACGCCGGCAACGATTACTATACCGCCGTGGTGAACTTTATCAACCACGGTCAATATGCACAGGCCATTAACCTGCTGGGCAATATGGACAAGAGCGATACCCGCTGGTACTATCTGGCCGCTTTGGCCTATATGGGCTACGGCGATCAGGAAAAGGCTATGGCAAACATTCGCATTGCCGTGAACCGAGAGCCAAATAACGCCAATTACCAAAGCGCCTACAACAGCATTCGCCAGGGGATCAACCCTATGGGCTTCGGTTTTGACCCATTCTCGTTCTTTGACTTCTCCGCCTACACCGCCGGCGCAGGCAACACCGGCACCCGTCGGCAGCAAAGCCGCCCTGTGCGCCGGCAAGGGGGCTGCCTGCTGACCATTCTGCGCATAGCGCTGGCGATCTTTATCATCCGCCTGGTGATTTTGGGAATCACCTCCTTGGTGAGTTGGAGCAGTCAATACCAGCACTACGATGTATCGCCGGGCAATGCGTACAGTTACAGCCAAAGCGCAGACGGCAACCAAAGCAATGACCAAAACGACGACCAAAGCGAAAACGGTCAATATGGTTACAGCAACGGTCAAAACGGCAACAGCGCCTTTGGTCAGGCCCACGGTTCCGCTGCCGGCGCATAACTGTAAAAAGTTTGAAAGGACAATCCGGTTTATGAAAGAAAAACTCAAGCAAATGGGCTATAAAATGCAGCAGAGCATGATCGGTCGCTACGGCATAGACACCCTGTATAAAGCCCTCCTGGTCATCTACCTGATTTTGGTGGTAACGGGCAGTGCCTTGGCCCGGGTGTCCCGCCCGGTCTATACCGTGCTGTGGGTGCTCTCCCTGGCGGTGCTGATCTATGCCATTTTCCGTTCCTTCTCACGCAACATTGCCGCTCGGCAGCGCGAGAACGCCCGCTGGCTGACGCTGACCGCCCCCATACGGCGAGAGGGCCGTCTGCTGCGAGACAAATGGGCGTTCCGCAAAACCCATGTGTTTAAGAAATGTCCCGGTTGCAAAGCGGTGCTGCGCCTACCTCGCAAGAAAGGCAAGCACACCGTCAACTGCCCCCATTGCCATAAGAATTTTACCGTGCATGTACACGGATAAAACAAATGCCCTGCCAAGCGGCAGGGCTTATTTTCACAAAATTATACCAAAAAACAAGGACCCAAGGCGGCAAAACCGCTTCGGGTCCGTTTTTTCTGCTTAGATCAGTCCTGATCGGCGTCCTCGTCCTCGTCTTCGTCGTCCTCACAGCTGACCTCAAACTCCAGGGTCTCGCCGCAGGCGGGGCACTCCATAGAGCCGTCCAGCACGGTGTCCTCATCTACCACAAAGGTCTCGTGGCAAGCGGGGCACTCGATCTCAAACTCCTGGCGCTCGTCCTCGTCGTCATCGCAGCAACCGCAGTCGCAGTCATCGTCGTCCTCGTCACCGTAGAGGTACTCCTCCACATCGCCCAGATCCTCGTCCACAGCGTCCAGCTGATCTGCCATCATCTCTACGCCGTCGGTCAGGTCGTTCACATCTTCTGCCAAGTTCTCCAGTACGCCGATCATGGCTCTGTAAATCTTGGTCTCTTTTTTGGACTCATCCAAGTCCATGCCGTCCAGCAGGCCCTTCAGGTAGCCCAGGCTCTCCGTTGTATCCATCGTGCGATCTCCTTTACAAAATATTGTTATTGGGGTTTATGCTCTTTCCATATACTCGCAGGTGCGGGTATCTACGCGGATTTTGTCGCCCTCGTTAATAAACAGCGGCACGCGGATCTCCGCGCCGGTCTCAACGGTAGCGGGCTTCAAAGTGTTGGTGGCGGTGTTGCCCTTAATGCCCGGCTCGGTCTTGGTAACCTCCAGCACCACAAAGGTGGGCGGCTCCACACCGAATACCTTGCCCTTGTAGGACAGGATACGGCAAATGTCGTTCTCCTTTACGAACTTGAAGTTATCGGACAGATCGGAACCGTTCACCGGCACCATATCAAAAGTCTCCTGGTCCATAAAATAATACAGGCCGTCGTCGTTGTAGGAATATACCATTTCCTTGCGCTCAATATAAGCGGTGGGGAACTTGGCGGTGGGGTTGTAACTCTTCTCCACCACGGAACCGGTAATCACATTCTTTACCTTTGTACGAACAAAAGCGGCGCCTTTACCGGGCTTTACATGCTGGAACTCCACAACCTGGAGCACATTGCCGTCCTCTTCAAAGGTTACGCCGTTTCTGAAATCACCTGCTGATACCATATAAGTTTACCTCCAAAAGTAATCTGTAATACATAACAAAGATATTTTACAGTATTTCCAATAATAAATCAATACCCATTTTGTAACTGTCTTTGCCAAAACCGCAAATTTGCTTCACGCACACCGGGGTCAGCACGGAAATCCGGCGAAAATCCTCCCGTTGGTGAATATCGCTCATGTGCACCTCCACATAGGGGGTAAAGTCCTGCACTGCCTCAATCGCGTCCCGAATGGCATAAGAATAATGGGTGTAAGCGCCCGCATTGAGCACCACGCCGTCATAGTCGGTGCGGCTGGCATGGATCTTGTCAATCAGCGCGCCCTCGTGGTTGCTCTGGTAAAAATCCACCTGCACGCCCTTGTCCTCGCCATAAGCGGCCAGCTCCCGGTTAATATCCTCCAGGGTCTCGGCGCCGTACACATTCTTTTTGCGAATACCGGTCAAGTTCAAATTGGGGCCGTTCATCACAAGAATTTTTTTCATTTTCTTACCTCCGTAAAAAAGAAACGGGAGCGTAACGACACGCTCCCACAAATAATATGTAGCTTATTTGTACTTTCTTTTACGAGCAGCCTCGCTCTTCTTTTTGCGGGCAACAGAGGGCTTCTCATAATGCTCTCTTTTGCGGACTTCCTGGATGATACCGTCACGAGAAGTCTGACGCTTAAAGCGACGCAGTGCGCTGTCAAGAGATTCGTTCTCTTTAACTCTAACCTGGCTCATTAAATTCCCTCCCTCCGACCTGTTTGGCAGGGGTATTTGAATACTCTTTTCATATCCGCAAAGATTATAAACAATAACCGACGGATTGTCAAGCATAATATCAAAAAATGTCTAAATACTTGCAAAAAGGCAATGTCTCACCGCCTTTTTTGCCGCAAAATCAGATTTTTACGCTGACTGCCTTGGAATAGCTGCCGCTGGTCTTGCCGGTATAGCGACAGACCTTGTAATAATAGCGGGTACCCTTTTTCACGGATTTATCCGTGTAGCTCAGCGCCTTGTGGCTCTTCACAGTGATCTTCTTTACATTCTTCTTAAATTTTTTGTCCGTGGAACGAAGAATGTAATAGCCGGTAAAGCCCTGGGACTTACTCCAGCTGACCTTGGCGGACTTGGCGCTGATCCGCTGCACTTTCACACTGCCGGGGGTTGGGGGCAACGCTTGCTTGGACACCGTGGCACTGTATGCGCCGGCGCCAAAGGGGCTGACAGCCTGTACCCGGAACTGATAGGTGCTCTTGACCTTCAAATTCTTAAAGGTATAGTTACAGGCGGTGGTGCTGAAATAAGTCCACTTTCTGCCGCCCTTTAACCGATAGGCAACGGTATAGCGCACCGCGTGCTCCGTGGGCTTCCAGTTCATCCGAATGGCAGTGGTACCGGTGCGGGTGGTGGTGATATGGCCGGGCACACCCAGCTGCAAGCCTACGCCGTCCGTTACAGTTGAGCGATTGGAATAAGCAGCGTTGCCGTCCTTGATATACACATAACGACGCACCTTGTAATAATAGGTGGTATTCGCCTTGATCTCATCGTCTACATAAGTATTCTGTGCAGGATCCGTCACCGTGGCAATCAGGTCAAAGGTACCGTTCTTCGCAGTGCTGCGAAACACCTGATAACCGTCCACATCGGCACGGGTGGTCCAGCTGACAGCCACACCCTCGTCTCCGGCGCTGACCCGTGGCTTAGACGGAGCCGGCGGCAGGCAGGTGATGGTTTTGCTGGCACTTTGACCGCTGCGGTCTGTGGCATTGGCAGCCAGAGTAAAGGTGTACTTCTCTCCGGTGGTCAGGCCGGTAACCGTGGCAGCCGTTTCGCTGGTGGTGCGGGATTTAACCACCTTCTTGCCCTCAGTGTCCGTTACGGAATATGTATAGCTCTCCGCACCGTCCACTACGCCCCAGGTGTAGCGAATAGAGGTGCAGCTTTTTCGCTCGGTGGAAATGGTCGGCGCTGCCAAGGTGCTCTCGTCCAAATAATACTTGCCGGTCAGCTTGCTGTAACGATTTAAGGACAGGCCCATACCGTTGCCGCAACTCATGGGCGCACCGAAAAATTTATTCAGCGAGGTCACATCGCCGTCTTTCTCCTTGATATTGGTGTTGGGACTGTCCAAAAAGCTGTCCCAGTACACGGTGTCCACATGGCAGGCGGCGGGGGTGTAATTGCCGCTGGCGTAGTTGGAATGGTAAAGGAGAATTTTCTCTGTGTCTACATGCTGCACCATGGCGGTATGCATGTGGCGGGTGCTGTCGTTGGCGCAGCCGTAAGAGATCACGTCACCGGCGGCCGCATTGTCCAAAATAAAATCCATCACTTGCCGCGCCACCGTCTTTTGCTTGGCAGCAGTGGTGGCGGCAGAAAAGGTCTTGCTGGCCACGGTATAATAATTTCCCGTATGATTATAGCGATAGGAGCCGCGCATTTGCTCATTATAGTAGGTCACGCCGTACAACTCTTTGCACACGGCGGACACAAAGCCAAAGCAGTTGCCCACCACCTTGGCAGACTTGCCGGGAATATAACCGTTCTTGGTCTGTAAGGTCTCCAGCGCGCCCTCCACATGCTGCCGGGCGGCGGCAGAGGCGGTCACAGGCACGGCAAACGCAGTACAGATCACAAATAAAGCGGCCAAAAATACGCTTAGTATTTTCTTCACACACTCACATCCTGTAAAAATCTGCAAAATAGTATAGCACAAATCCCCTTCTCGGTCAAATTCGGCAAAAAATACAGGACGACCGGGGCAGTTCTGCACTGCCAAGGCCGTCCAAAGTCTGTGATTTATTACAATGTGTAATTGCCGTTAGATGGCAACAAAGTTCACCAGCTTACCGGGCACATAGATCTCTTTCTTAATGGTCTTGCCCTCCAGCAGTGCGGCGATCTTGCTGTCTGCCTTGGCGGCGGCCAGCACTTCCTCCTTGGGCGTATCCGCGCTGATGGTCATACGGGAGCGCACCTTGCCCAATACCTGAAGCACGATCTCCACCGTGTCCTCCTTGGTCTTGGCCGGGTCAAATGCAGGCCACTGTGCCTCGTGCACCATACCGCCGAACTGCTCCACTTCCCACATTTCTTCCGTTACATGGGGGGCAAAGGGGTTCAGCAAAACGGTCAGCGTGCGCAGCTCGCCGCGGGTGATGCTGCCCTTGTCGTACACTTTGTTCAGGAGCGTCATCAGCGCCGCAATGGCGGTATTGCACTTCAGCTGGTCAATATCCTCCGTCACCTTTTGAATGGTCTGGTGCATCAGGGTCTCCAGATCATTGCTGTAAGTCTCCTCCGGAGTGACCATGGTTTGCAGGTTCCAGTACCGCTCCAAAAAGCGCTTGCAACCCTTAATGGAGTCGCTGTTCCATGGAGCAGCCTTTTCAAAATCGCCAATGAACATCTCATAAAGACGCATGGTATCTGCACCGTACTGATCCACGATCTCGTCCGGGTTCACCACATTGCCGCGGGACTTACTCATCTTCTCGCCGTTTTGACCCAGGATCATACCATGGGAGGTACGCTTTTGATACGGCTCCTTGGTAGGCACCACGCCAATGTCATACAGGAACTTGTGCCAGAAGCGGGAGTACAGCAAATGCAGGGTGGTGTGCTCCATACCGCCGTTGTACCAGTCCACCGGCGCCCAGTAATTCAGGGCTTCCGGCGAGGCCAGAGCATCCGGATTGTGGGGATCCATATAGCGCAGGAAGTACCAGCTGGAGCCGGCCCACTGGGGCATGGTATCCGTCTCTCGCTTAGCCGGACCGCCGCAGCAGGGACAGGTGGTGTTCACCCAGTCGGTCATTTTAGCCAAGGGGCTTTCGCCGGTGTCCGTAGGCTCATAGCTGTCTACCATAGGCAGGCGCAAAGGCAGCTCGCTCTCCGGCAGCGGCACATAGCCGCACTTGTCGCACTTGACGATGGGGATAGGCTCGCCCCAGTAACGCTGGCGGCTGAACACCCAGTCACGCAGCTTGAAGTTCACTTTCTCATGGCCCTTACCCTCTGCGGTCAGCCATTCAACGATCTTCTTCTTGGCTTTTTCCACGCTTAGGCCGGTGAGGAAGTCGGAGTTGACCATGGTGCCGGTGGCACAGTCGGTGAATGCCTCTTTCTCCACATCGCCGCCTGCAACCACTTCAATAATGGGCAGGTCAAACTTCTTGGCAAATTCCCAGTCGCGGGTATCGTGAGCCGGCACAGCCATAATGGCGCCGGTGCCGTAAGAGGTCAGCACATAGTCGGAAATAAAGATCGGGATTTCCGTATCGTTGACCGGGTTAATGCCCATCACGCCTTGCAGGCGCACGCCGGTCTTGTCCTTATTCATCTCGGTGCGCTCAAAGTCGGACTTATGCGCCGCCTCCTGCTGATAGGCACGCACCGCGTCCAGGTTCTCCAGCTTGTCCGCCCACTTTTCAATCAGCGGGTGCTCAGGAGAAATTACCATATAAGTGGCGCCGAACAAGGTGTCCGGCCGGGTGGTGTACACGGTCAGAGTGTCGCCCATCGTGGTGCCAAAGTCCACCTCGGCACCGGTGGAACGGCCGATCCAATTCTTCTGCTGCACCTTGACCCGATCAATAAAGTCCAGGTCGTCCAAATCATCCACCAGCCGCTGGGCATAGGCGGTGATCTTCAGCATCCACTGGCTCTGGTTCTTGCGGATCACCTCGCTGCCGCAGCGCTCGCATACGCCGTTGACCACTTCTTCGTTGGCCAGCACGCACTTACAGGAGGTGCACCAGTTCACGGCCATTTCCTTCTTGTAAGCCAGGCCCTTTTTGAACATTTGGAGGAAGATCCACTGGGTCCACTTGTAGTATTCCGGATCGGTGGTATTGATCTCCCGGGTCCAGTCAAAGCTAAAGCCCAAAGACTGGAGCTGCTGCTTAAAGTGTGCAATGTTGTTCTTGGTCACAATCTCCGGGTGAATGTGGTTCTTAATGGCGTAGTTCTCGGTAGGCAGGCCAAAGGCGTCCCAGCCCATGGGGTACAACACATTGTAGCCCTGCAAACGCTTTTTGCGAGCCACAATATCCAGCGCCGTGTAAGAGCGGGGATGACCCACATGCAGGCCCTGGCCGGAGGGGTACGGGAACTCCACCAGGCAGTAATACTTGGGCAGGGAAAAATCCTGCTTGGCTGCAAAGGTGTTGTTGGCATACCAATAGTCTTGCCACTTCTTTTCGATCTGCTTAAAATTATACTCCATTATTCTGCCTCCAATAAACTTGTAACATCCTGTTTTTCGCCGTCGCCCCACAGACGCTCCAGCTGGTAGTAATCCCGCTGCTTGCGCTCCAGCAGGTGAATGACCACCGTGCCGTAGTCCAGGCATAACCAGCCGGTGGCCTTGCCCTCTATGTGGTGAGGCTCTACGCCCGCCTGGCTCAGCTTATACTCCACCTCGTCGCCCATGGCCCGCAGCTGGGTGGAAGAAGTGGCAGTGGCAATGACGAAATAATCCGCCAGCACCGTCAGATCCGTAATGCGGATCACCTCTGTGTCCAGCCCCTGCTTGCTGTCTATGGCGCGCACGGCAGTTTTTACAATATCTAAAATTTCCATTAAAAGATCCTTTCTCGCTATTTGATACAGGTACCGGCAAAAGCAGACGATCTTGCCGCTGCCTGCATTATCCCCGGCGCTCCAGCACCCAGTTGTAGGCGTCTACCGTGTCCGGGTGAATGGGCCGACCCTGCCGGGCCAGGTCCGTAATGGTATAAGTTAGGGCGTAGAACATACCCGGCTCCAGTCCCTCGTCCACCTTGGCGCGCATGGTCTCCACATCTTTATAATGCCGATCGGCAGAGATAAAATCTGCCAAGTAAATAATCTGCTCCAGTAGGCTCATACCCCGGCGCGCGGTGGTGTGATACCGAATAGCATGCAGAATATCCGGGTCCGTAATGCCCAGCTCCAGGCGCACATAAGCGGCGCCGCTCATTTGATGATACACCTTTCCAATGCGAATTTCAAGGTCTGACATCCGTTCGCCGGCTTTTTCTATATATGCCCGCTGCACAGACGGCTCCTCCTCTTTCATCACATCGTGCAGAATACCGGCCACATACGCCTGCTCCACATCGGCGCCAAAGCGCTCTGCCAGCTGCACCGCCGCCTCTGCCACACAGACAGAGTGGTAAAAGCGATAATCGGACAGCCGACTGCGGATCAGTTCCACATATTGCTTGTATTTTGCCTTATCCACGGTAAAGCCCCTTTCCCTGAATATAATCTGCCACGGCTGCGGGCACCAGATCGGCGATGCCCTCGCCCTGCGCCACCCGCTGCCGAATTTGGGTGGACGACACCACCACCGGCTTGGCTACCAGTACGCTGATCCCGGCCAAGTCCTTGTTCCGGGTCAAAAAATCCGCCACCGCCTGCCGCTGGCATTCCTGCCGGGTAATGGCTCGCACCCGGGCCAGCTTTAGAATATCCTGATACCTATACCACTTTTGGAAGTCAAAAAGCTGATCGGAGCCAATGAACAAAACGAATTCCCCGTTTGGATAGATCTCTTTCAATTTTACCAGCGTGGTATAGGTATAGCTTTTTTCCCTGCTTTCCAGTTCAATGGTGGAGATTTCAATTTTGTCCGCGCAGGGCAGCGATTCTACCGCCAAGCGAATCATAGCGATCCGGTGCGTCGCCGGGATCAAATCCCCGGCGCTCTTATGGGGTGGATTGGCTGTGGGCACAATCAACAACTTGTCCAGGCCGCCGAAAGGCGTTTCCGCACGATAGAGCGTGTCCAGCAAATGCAGGTGGCCGTTATGGATAGGATTAAAAGCCCCGCCGTAAATGCCAATGCGCATTTTATCTGCCATAATACTTGGGACGGTCATACTTGGCGTAGGGATTTTTTTCTTCTTTCTCCCGCTGCCGCTGGCGCATGCCTTTAATGTGCACCTTTTTCTTTTTCACTTTCTTGTCTCCGGCGCGGGCAGCTTTCTTTGCGCGAACCTTTTCTTCATCAATGGGGCGTTGCAGCACGATCATGCCGCCGATCACCTGGATCACATTGGCACCCAGCGCCTCACCCAGCGCCTGCGCCAATTCCTTGGGCGGCTGGGGGGCAGACTCCAGGTGCACCCGCACCTTAATCAACTCCCGCACATCCAGTGCGTCGTCCAGCTGGGCGATCAGGTTGTGGGAAATCCCCTCTTTGCCGATTTGGAAGATGGCCTCCAGTCCGTTGGCCTTGGCACGCCACGCGGCCCGTTCTTTACTTGTCATATCCGTTTCTCCAATTCTGCCGCCAGGGTACGCAGCGCGCGCCCTCTGTGGCTGATTTTGTCCTTCTCTTTTGCGGTATAGCGGCCAAAGCTGCGGCCCTCTACCAAAAACAGCGGGTCATAGCCGAACCCGGCGTTGCCGTCCCGCTCAAAGCCAATGTGCCCGTGACATTCGCCACGCACCGTCAGTTCTTCCCCATCCGGGAACACGCAGCAAATGGCGCACACATAATAGGCGGTGCGCTGCTCCATAGGCACGCCCTCCAGCTTTTGCAGCAGCAGGTCGTTGTTGGCCTCATCGTTCCCGTGACCGCCGGAGAACCGGGCGCTGTAAATGCCCGGCGCACCGTCCAGATAATCCACGCACAAACCGCTATCGTCTGCAATGGCCGGCAGACCGGTAACCCGGCAGGCACTGCGTGCCTTTAAGGCGGCGTTGGCCTCAAAGGTGTCGCCGTCCTCCACCACATCCGGCAGTTCCAGCCCCAGCATGGCGGCGGTTTTCACCTCGATACCCAGGGGCGAGAGAATGCGCTGCATCTCTGCCAGCTTCTTTTGATTATTACTTGCTAAGATAAATTCCATTTTAATTTTTCGACCCTTTCTCCGCTTTTTCGTCCGCTGCCGCTTCGGCGCTGCCGATAAAGGAGGCGATTTCCTCCTCGTCCACCTCTGTGGGCGCCTTGTCAAACAGCCCGGCGGCAAAGGCGTCTGCATCAAAGGGCTGCAAATCGTCGATCTGCTCGCCTACGCCCACAAACTTCACCGGCACATCCAACTCGTTATTGATGGCCAGCACCACGCCGCCACGGGCAGTGCCGTCCAACTTGGTGAGCACAATACCGGTAATGCCCGCTGCGTCCTTAAAGTCCTTGGCCTGGTTCACGGCATTTTGGCCGGTGGTGGCGTCCAGCACCAGCAGCACCTCCTTAGAGGCCCCCGGCAGCTCCCGCTCAATGACTCGGCTGATTTTGTTCAGCTCATCCATCAGGTTCTTTTTATTATGCAGTCGGCCGGCGGTATCAATAATAATCACATCCGCACTTCTGGCCTTACCGGCGGCAATGGTGTCAAATACCACGGAGGCCGGGTCCGCCCCCTCGGCGTGCTTGATCAGCTCCACATCTGCCCGCTTGGCCCACACTTCCAGCTGCTCAATGGCAGCGGCACGGAAGGTGTCTGCCGCGCCCAGGATCACCTTACGGCCCTGATTTTTCAGCCGCAGAGCCAGCTTGCCGATGGTGGTGGTCTTGCCTACACCGTTCACGCCGATGACCAAAATCACAGAGGGCTTGGTGCGCAGGGACAGATAGCTGCCGCCCCACACGATACCGGACACAATGTCTTTCATCGTCTCCCGCACTTGGGGCACACTGGTGATCTTGTCGTTCTCAATTTTCGCTTTCAAATCTCGGATCACTCGCTGGGCAGTGGGAATACCCACATCGCCCATAATGAGCACTTCTTCCAGCTCGTCGTACAGATCGTCCGTGATCTCCTGATGGCTCTCCATCACATCGTCCAGCTGGGCGGTTATGCCCTCGGTGCGGGTCTTTTTCAGACCCTTTCTGAATTTAGAAAAAATACCCATTCTTTATTCCTCCAATCCCATTTTGGCTGCCAACTCCGCCGTTTGCAGCTCCAGCAGCTTGGACACGCCCTTCTCCTGCATGGTCACGCCGTAGAGCACATCCGCCTCTTCCATGGTGCCCCGACGGTGGGTAATGCTGATAAACTGGGTCTTGTCCGTCATACGGCGCATATACTTAGCAAAGCGCTCCACATTCACATCGTCCAGCGCCGCCTCCACCTCGTCGTAAATACAAAACGGAGAGGGAGTCACCTTCAGCACACTAAAGAGCAGTGCCAGCGCCGCCAGCGACTTTTCACCGCCGGAGAACAGGTTAATGTTCTGCACCGACTTGCCCGGGGGCTGAATTTTAATTTCAATGGCGGACTCCAAACAGTTGTCCGGTTCTTCCAAAATCAACTCGCCCTTGCCCCCGCCGAAAAAGTCTGTAAAGCAGGCGGCAAACTCGGTGTTGATTTTCTGAAACTGGGTTAGGAACTTCTCGCTCATAGAGGCGGTCAGGTCCTCAATGATCTTGTTCAGCTCTGACTTGGAGCGCTCCACATCGTCGATCTGTTCTTTCAGGAATGTGTAGCGCTCGGACACCTCTTTGTATTCCTCAATGGCGCCCACATTGATGGAGCCCAGCTTTTTGATCGCCACTTTGATCTCATGCAGGCGCTTTTTGGCCTCGGCCATATTGTCAATTTGAATGTTCAGTGCCTGGGCCTCTCGGCGGGTCAGTTCGTACTGCTCAAAGAGCATATCGCCCAGCTCGTCATATTCCTTTTGCATAGCGTTCTTGCGCTCTTCCAGCCGTACCAACTCGGCAGACAGCTGCTGGCGCTCCTGGCTCTTGGCCCGCTCGGCGGCGCGCAGGTCGCCGGTGGTCTTTTCACCATCCGTTCGGGCAGCGATCTTTTGCTGTACCGCCTCTTCCGCTCGGGCTGCACGCTCCCGCAGTTCCCCAGCCTCAGCCTGCAACTGCTCCGTTTGGGCGGCAAAGCCGGTTTGGGCGGCGCGGATTTGGTCAATCTCTCGCCGGGTGGCAGCCACCCGATCCGCTGCGCTGTTCTTCCGGGCCAGCAGATCCTCAATGCTCATTTTGGCAGCGGCGCTGTCCTTGGCCAAAGTTACCAGATCCAGGTTCAGCTGCTCTGTCTGGCGGCGGGTCTCTTCTCGCTGTGCGGTAATGGCGGCTGCCTGGCTGCCTGCCTGCTCCAAGGCGGCGCGGGTGTCTGCAATGGCACTTTCAAACGCGGCGGCCTTGGCGTTGGCAGCGTCCAGGTCCTGCTGCAATGCCTGCACACGATCGGCGGCATTGTCCTTCTCTTGCTGCAACGCCTGCTGCTGGCTCTCGGCGGCAGACAACTTCTCGCAAATTAACTTGTCGTCGCCCTGGGCGCGGATCAGATCCTCCTGGGCCTGTTTCATATCCGCCTGGGCACCTTGCAGCTTGGCAGCGGCAAAGTTGGCCTCCTCCACGGCGGTTTTATACTCTGCTTGCACATCATGCATCTGCCCCTCCAGGGCCTTGACCTCGCTGTGCAGCGCTTCGATCTGATTGGCACGGGACAGTACCCCGGCGCCCTTGGCACGGGAACCGCCGCTCATGGAGCCGCCCGGGTTCATCACCTGACCGTCCAGGGTCACAATGCGAAAGCGGTTGTGGTACTGCTTGGCCATACCGATGGCAGAGTCCAAGTCCTCCACAATCACCGTGCGACCCAGCAGGTTAGAGATGATCTGGCTGTACCGGCGGTCGCAGTCTACCAGCTCCGGCGCCAGCGCCACATAGCCAAAGCAGTCCTCCAGACCCCGCTCCTCTAACCGGCGGCCCTGAATGTTGCTGATGGGCAGGAATGTGGCTCGCCCGGCGTTGTTCTGCTTTAGGTACTGCATAGCCCGCTTGGCATCCGCCTCGTTATCCGTCACAATATTCTGCATGGCGGCGCCCAGCGCCACCTCAATGGCCGTGGAATGGGCGTCCTCTACGGTGATCAGCTGGGACAGCACCCCGTGGATCCCCCGCAGCGCACCGGCTCTGGATTGGCGGATCACCGCCTTTACCGCACCGGAAAAGCCCTCCATATTCTTCTCTAAATCCGACAGCAGATTGGCTCGCTGCTGCTTTTGCTGCACGGCGGCGGCCAGCTCGTCCAGTTTGGACTTGATTTTCTCCACTGCGGCGGTTTTGCCCTGCAGCTTCATTTGATAGCCGGACAGCGCGTTGCTGTTCTCATCAATGCGCTGCTGCAAGAACGCCAGATTTTCCCGGCTCTCCTGCTGCTGGGCAAGGATTCGCTGGGTCTCCTTGCCGCAGGCAGCCAGCAAGTCGTCCACGGAGCCGGAGCGCTGCCCGATCTCCTCCATAGAAGAAGCGGCGGCGGAGGCCTGCACCTTGGCGTCAGACAGCTGCAAGGTCAGGTTGCTGAGCTTGCGGTTCAGTTCCGTAGTTTCCTTTGTATTGCTATCGCCGGAGTCCAGCAGTGCCTGGCTCTGGCGGGTGATCTCCTCCAGTTGGCGGCGCTTGTCCGCTCCAGCAGCATCGTTATCCCCAATGGTTTGGCGCAGCCGCGCCAGCCGTTCCTCTAAGGTGGCGCCGGTCTGGTCCGCATCACGGATCTCCTGTTCCAGGCGCTCTACGGTCTCGGTTTGGTGCTGCAAATTGGTCTCCAGTACCCGAATCTCTGCGTCCTTGCGCAGCGCCTCCTCCTCCAGCTTTTGGGAGGCCAGGCGCTGCTCCTCAATCTCCACATTCAGCTGCGCAGCACCGGCGGCGGCTTCTTCGATCTTCTTCTCAATCTCTGCCAGATCCGCCTCACAAATTTGGTAAGAGGCACCGGCGGCGTCAATGCGGTGCTCCTGCTCCCGCAATTCATCTGTAAAGCGGTCCAGCTTTTGCAGCCAAACGCCGATCTCCAGTTCTTTCTTTTCCGCACTCAGGTCTAAAAAGGCAGCCGCCTTTTCGCTTTGGACTTTCAAGGGGCCTACCCGGCTCTCCAACTCGCCCAAAATATCCAGCAGGCGCACCAAATTCTCCTGTGCCTGCTCCAGCCGCCGCTGGGCATCTGTGCGCTTGTGGCGGAAGCGAGAGATTCCCGCCGCCTCTTCAAACAGTTCCCGACGGTCCTCATTCTTGGCAGAAATAATCGAATCGATCTTGCCCTGACCCACCAGAGAATAGCCGTCGGCGCCCAAGCCCGTGTCCATAAACAGCTCGCGAATATCCTTGCGCCGCACCTGATCGCCGTCGATCTTGTACTCACTCTCGCCGCTGCGGTAATAGCGGCGGGTGACGGTGACAATCTCGCCCCGATCCTTTAAGGTGCCGTCGCTGTTGTCCAGGGTCAGCTGCACCTGGGCAAAGCCCAGTGCCTTGCGGGCGGAGGTGCCGCCAAAAATCACATCCTCCATCTTAGAGCCACGCAGAGACTTGGTGCTGGTCTCGCCCAGCACCCAACGCACCGCGTCGGAGATATTGCTCTTGCCGGAGCCGTTGGGTCCCACCACGGCGGTGATGCCCTTGCCAAAGTTCAGCACCGTTTTGTCCGGGAAGGACTTAAACCCCTGCATTTCAAGTGTTCTTAATACCATATTCGATCCTCATTTCGCCCGCCAGGGCGGTATCTGTTTGTAACCGGATTTGATACTGCCTTGCGGCCAGTTCATCCAGATTTTGTTTTTTATTTCCCAAAAAGCGAGAGTAGTACCGGGGGTGCACCGTCACGGTGTACGCGCCCGGCGGATACGCCAACACCCGGCGCAGCAACATACGGGAATACACCAGCTCGCCAAAGCTGTCATGAAAGGCACCGGCCACCATTTTTTCCTTCACCTCCGGGCTGCTGTGCAGTCCCAGGCGAATGATCCGCACCCCGGCCTGCTCAAAAAGAGGCACCAGCCGGCTGCACAGGTCCACCGCCTGCTCCACCGTTTGGGGCACATAGTCCCCGCTGCGGTATTGGCGTTCCAGCTCCGTACCTGCCAGCACCACCGTTGGGTAAATCCGCACGGTGGCCGGGCGCAAGGCGATCAGCTGCCCAGCCGTTTCCAAGGCGGTATCGTCCGTATCGCCGGGCAGGCCGGTCATCATCTGCACGCCCAGTTCCAGCCCCGCTCGGTGCACGCACTGGGCGGCGGCAATACTGTCCGCTGCCGTGTGGCCCCGGCGGCACCGGGTCAGCACCCGGTCATCCATACTCTGGCACCCCAGTTCCACAGCAGTCACGCCGTAGGATTTTAACAGTGCCAGCACCGCGTCGTCTACGCAATCCGGCCGGGTAGACACCCGAATGCCTGTGGCCTTGCCGGCCTGCACATACGGTGCGGCGGCAGCCAGCAGGGACTGCATATACGCCGGATCAATGGCGGTAAAAGAGCCTCCAAAAAACGCAATTTCATAGCTGAAACCGTCTTTTTCAAAGGCTTTCTCACAAGCGGCGCGCACATCTGCCGGCGTAGGCGGCGCCGTTTGGCCGCTGATGGTGCGCTGATCACAAAAAGTGCACCGGCACGGGCAGCCGATATGGGGCACAAAAATGCTGATATTGCCCTTTCTCATAGACCCATCAGGTGCAGCGCCTCTTTGGCCGCCTCCTGCTCCGCTTCCTTTTTGCTGCGACCCACACCGGAGCCGATCACATTGGAATTGAGCCGCACCTGCACCTGAAAGCGCTTGTCGTGGTCAGGGCCGCTCTCTCCCACCAGCACATAGGTTACATTTTCCCCCGGGTTCTGCTGTACCACCTCTTGCAGGGTGGTCTTGTAGTCCTTAAAGGCGGTGGTGTGATTCTCCAACGCCGGTACTAAAAAGCGGAGAATGTGCCGCTTGGCCGGTTCCATACCGCCGTCCAAATATATGGCGGCGATCAGCGCCTCAAAGGTATTTTCCAGCGTGGAGGGGCGCTCCCAGCCCTTGGTGTGGATCTCACCCTTGCCCATACGCAGGTAGCTGCCCAGGTCGATCTGGGCGGCAAACCCGGCCAAGCTTTGGGTGCACACCAGCGCCGAGCGCAGCTTGGACAGTTGACCCTCCGGCATATCCTGGAACCGGGTGTACAGCAGCTCTGCAGACACAATGGACAGCACCGCATCCCCCAGGAACTCCATACGCTCGTTGCAACGCACGCGGCCGTGGCGCTCGTTGGCGTAGCTGGAATGGGTCAGTGCCTCCTGCAACAGGCTGCGATCCTGAAAGGTATATCCAATCTTATGTTCCAAAGATTCCATAACCAAACTTCCTCTTATTCTGCCGAGGCAGCAGGAGCTGCCAGGGCGGTTTCTATATGGCCGATCAGGTCGTTTTGCAAAAACCAGACCGCCTGTTTGATGGCATTCTTAAAGGTGCGGGCGTCTGCGGAGCCGTGGGCCTTGACCACCGGCTTTTGTACCCCCAGCATTACGGCGCCACCGTATTCTTTATAGTCAAACTTGGCCTTCATATTCTTTAGCCCGCCGGACACACCCAGGGCAGACAGCAGCGTAAAGGCGTTCTTCTTGAACAGGCCCTTCATCTCGTTCATCAGCACCTTGGCCACACCCTCGTAGGTCTTTAAGATCAGGTTGCCGGTAAAGCCGTCGGCCACCACCACATCCGCATCCCCAAAGGGAATTTGGCGACCCTCGATATTGCCCACAAAATTATACGGTGCGGCAGTCATCAGGTCATAGGCCGCCCGCACGGTGGGGGTGCCTTTGGTGGGTTCTGTTCCGTTATTGGCCAGAGCCACCCGCGGGTTCTTCACATGGAGCACATGCTGCATATACAGGGAACCAAGCAGCCCAAATTGGCACAGGAACTCCGGCTTGCACTCTGCATTGGCGCCGCAGTCCATCATCAAAAAAGGCTTGCTTGCAGAGGGCATAACCGAGGCAATCGCCGGTCGCTTAACCCCTTTAATCCGCCCGGTGATCAGCGTAGCGCCGACGGTCACGGCACCGGTATTGCCGGCGCTGACCAACGCGTCCCCCTCCCCGGCTTTCAGCAGTTGAAACGCCACGCCCAGGGATGAGTCTTTCTTGCTGCGCAGCACGCTCTTGGCGTCATCCTCCATGGTGATCACCTGGGGAGCGTCCACAATGCGGGTGCGTCGCAGCTGCAAGCGGTTCTCCTCCGCGCAGCGGCGAATTTCCGCCTCTTTGCCTGTTAAGATAATGTCCACATCATAGGTGTCCACCGCCTGCATGGCGCCCTTTAGAATCTCCAAGGGTGCGTGGTCGCCGCCGAATGCGTCTACAATGATCTTCATGCTCATTTCTCCAAAAAGCGGTCCAGTGCCGCCAGCGCCCGGTTAGACAAAGCCGCATAGCGCTCTTTTTTATCTCGAATTTTCGGCTCCATGGGGGGCAAAATGCCAAAGTTGGCGCCCATGGGCTGAAAATGCTTCACGCTCTCGTCGCTGATGTAGCGGCTCAGCGCGCCGCTCATCGTCTCGCCGTTTGGGCAGCCGGTGGGCTTGCCCTCTGCCCGGCGCACTGCATTGCGCCCGGCCAAAATGCCGCTCATGGCGGACTCCATATACCCCTCCACGCCGGTAATCTGACCGGCAAAGAAAATGTTGGGGTGGCTGCGCAGCGCGTAATCCGCACCCAGCAGCCGGGGCGAGTCAATAAAGGAATTGCGGTGCATCACACCGTAGCGCACAATCTCCGCCTGCTCCAGTCCGGGAATCATACGGAACACCCGCCGCTGCTCCGGGAACTTTAAGTTGGTCTGGAAGCCCACCAGGTTAAACAGGGTGCCGCCGGCGTTCTCCCGACGCAGCTGCACACAGGCCCAAGGGCGGTGCCCGGTAGCCGGGTCAATGAGCCCTACCGGCTTCATGGGGCCGAACCGGGGTGCGTCCGCGCCACGCTTTGCCAACTTCTCAATGGGCATACAGCCCTCGTACACATCAAAATCGTGGGTCACTGCACCCTCGGCATGCACCAGCGCGTTTATAAATGCCTCATATTCCGCCCGATTGAAGGGACAGTTCAAATAGTCGCTGTCGCCGCCACGGTCGTAGCGGGAGGCGCCGAACACCTTGGTATAGTCCACGCTCTCCGCTGTGATAATGGGCGCCGCCGCGTCATAAAAGGACAACCGACCGGGGCAAAGCCGCTCAATATCCGACGCCAGATCGTCCGCCGTCAGCGGACCGCTGGCCACCACGGTGATCTGATCTGCCCCGCAGGGTACTTCCGTCACCACCCGGTGCTCTACGGTGATATTGGGGTGCGCCTCCACCGCCGCCGTCACCCGAGAGGCGAACTGCTCCCGATCCACGGCCAGGGCACCGCCGGCAGGCACAGCGCACTGCCGAGCAATGGGCACCGTCAGAGAGCCAAGCCGAGCCATCTCCTCCTTGAGCAGCCCCGCCGCACTTTCCAGCCGGGCGGCCTTTAAGGAGTTGGAGCACACCAGCTCTGCAAACAATGGCGATGTATGGGCCGGTGAATACTGCACCGGCTTCATCTCCAGCAGGGTGACCGGGTAGCCGGCATTGGCAATCTGCCACGCCGCCTCCGTACCGGCTAAGCCTGCACCGATTACTGTAAATCTCATTTATTCCTCTGCCTGTTCTTTTTTCTTCTTAGGTGCCGGTTTGCTAAAGCCACACTTCTCGTCCAGGCATACCAGCACATTGCCCCGCTTCTTAAACAGGGACTTGCCGCACTGGGGGCACACCTCGTCGGTGGGCACATCCCAGGTCATAAAGTTGCAGTTGGGATAAGCGGAGCAGCCGTAGAAAGAAGTGCCCCTACGGGTCTTTTTCTCGATCACATCGGCGCCGCACACCGGGCACTTGGCCTTGGTCTTAAACACCAGGGGCTTGGTATTCTTACACTCCGGGTAGCCGGGGCAGGCCAGGAACTTGCCGTAGCGGCCTACTTTGATGACCATGTTGCGCCCGCACTTTTCGCAGACCACATCCGTCTCTTCCTCTTTCAGCTTGATCTTCACGCCCTGCATTTCCTTCTTTGCCTTTTCCAGCGGGGCCTCAAAGTCCTCGTAATAGTGGCGAATCATATCAATATAATCCCGATCACCGGAGTCGATCTTATCCAGATCCGCCTCCATCTTGGAGGTGTACTTTACATCCACAATGTTGGGCATACGCTCCTCCAGCAGCTTGGTCACTGCCTCACCCAACTCTGTGGGCACGAACTGCTTGCCCTCGCGCTTCACATACTCCCGACCCACAATGGTGGAGGTGATGGTCACATAGGTGGAGGGACGACCCACGCCGTTCTCCTCCAGTGCCTTGGTCAGGGACGCCTCCGTGTACCGGGCGGGGGGCTGGGTAAAGTGCTGATTGCCGAGAATACTCTTGAGCCGCAGCTTGTCGCCGGCCTTTACCGGCGGCAGGGGCGCTGCGCCCTCGGTTTTGCCGTCGTCGCCCTTCTCCTCATACAGCACGGTAAAGCCGTCAAACTTCACCGTGTAGCCGGTGGCGTTGAACACATAGCCGTTGGCAACGATCTCAATTTTCATGGTCTCTTGCAGGCAGTTCTCCATCAGGGAGGCAATAAACCGTTCCCACACCAGCTTGTAGATCTTGTACTGGTCGGTGGTAACGCTGCCCTTCACCATCTCCGGGGTAATGGAGGGGGTGGTAGGACGAATGGCCTCGTGGCCGTCCTGAATATTGCTCTTGGACTTAAAATACCGGGGCTTCTTGGGCAGGTACTTCTCGCCGTAAGTCTCTGTAATAAAGGCGTTGCCGGCAGCCCGTGCCTCCTCGGAGATCCGCAAGGAGTCCGTACGCATATAAGTGATCAGACCCAGTGTGCCGTGACCGGCTACTTCCACGCCCTCATACAGCTCCTGGGCGGCTTTCATGGTTCGCTTGGCCTGGAAGGACAGGCGGCGGGAAGCCTCCTGCTGCAAGGTGGAGGTGATAAACGGCGGGGTGGGGCTCTTCTTGCGGGTGCCCTTCTTCACTGACTGCACCATGTACTCGGCGCCCTCTAAATCGGAGAGAATCTTATCGCTCTCCTCCTTGGAAGTGATCTTGATCTTTGCCTTATCATCCACCTTGCCGGCCAGGGCGGCGGCAAAGCTCTTGCGCTCCGGCGGGTTGGTAAACTTAGCGTCAATGGACCAGTATTCCTCCGGCTTAAAAGCACGGATCTCCTCTTCCCGGTCCACCACCAGCCGCAGAGCCACGGACTGCACACGACCGGCAGACAGACCCCGTCGGATTTTTTGGCTGATAAAGGGCGACAGCTTGTAGCCGATGAGCCGATCCAAAATTCGCCGGGCCTGCTGAGCATTTACAAAGTCAATATCAATGGCGCGGGGGTGCTCCATACCGGTAAGCACGCCGTGCTTGGTAATCTCGTTAAAGGTGACCCGGTTCTTCTCATTCATATCCAGCCCCAGCAGCGTGGCCAGGTGCCAGCTGATGGCCTCGCCCTCCCGATCAGGGTCCGTTGCCAGGTACACATAATCGGCGGCCTGGGCCTTTTTTTTCAGGTCCTTTACAAAGTTCTCCTTGCCGGCGATTACCGCATACTTAGGGGCAAAGTCATGGGCAATGTCCACAGACAGCCGGGCGGCGGGCAGATCCCGCACATGGCCCATAGAGGCCACCACATCGTACCCCTTGCCCAAATAGCCCTTAATGTTTTTCGCCTTGGCCGGCGACTCCACAATAACCAGTTTTGACATTTGTTCTATATCCTTTCTCTCTCGAGCTGTTATTTCTTCCGAAAGCGGCTGCCGGGGGCGCTCTCCGCCAGATCCAGCAGTTCCAGCTTGGTCAGTGCCGCCAGCAGCTGCCCCTGGGGCATAGCTGCCTTGGCTGCCACCTGATCTACCGGGGTGAATACCTCCGGCAGTGCAGCAAGCACCGCACTTTCCGCAGCTGTAAGCAGCGCCTGATTTTCTCGTCGCTTTTTCAGCCGCCGCCGCCCCTCCTCCAGCCGTTCAAAATCGTACTCCTTAGAGGTTTGGGGCAAGTTGGCGCCCGGGTCCTGCTCCGCCGCCAGCAGCTGCTGCACGCTGGGCACCCGGTCCAGATCCAGGTGGTAGCGCTCCGCATAACCGGAAAGTAGCTGGACCGGCTGGGTCACCACATAAGCACCGTCGTTGATTAGATCGTTTGTGCCGGCAAAGTCCGTAGACAACACGGAGCCGGGCACCGCGTACACATCGCGCCCCTGTTCCAGCGCGCAACGGGCGGTGATCAAAGAGCCGCTGTGACTGCCGGCTTCTACCACCAGTAAGCCCTCGCTCATACCGCTGATCAAGCGGTTACGCAAAGGGAAGGTGTGCTTCCCTGCCGGGGTAAAGGGTCGAAATTCCGTTACCAGCGCACCGTGGCTACGAATTTCTGCCCGCAGCGGCTCATTTTGCATCAAATATCGGGTACCCAGGCCGCAGCCCAGCACCGCAACGGTGGTGCCGCCGGCCAACATAGCGCCCTTATGGGCGGTACTGTCGATTCCCAGCGCGCCGCCGCTGACCACAAGGGCTCCGGCGCCTGCCACGCCCTTAGCCATAATGTCGCACACCTGCACCGCATAAGCGGACGCCTGGCGGGTACCCACAATGCCCAGGGTCAGCTGCCGGTTCCAGTCCGGCACGGTGCCATCCACATACAGCACCAGCGGCGGGTCCGGCAGATCCCGCAGCAGGCGGGGATAATCCGGATGGTCATAGGGGAGCATCTGCCAGCCCTGCTGCTTGCAGGTGGAAAGCACTTTGTCCGCAGCGGACAGAGGCGTGCTCTCCAAGTGCTGCACCTGATATTTTGTCAGCGCCGGGGTCATGCGCCACTCCATAATGTTGGCGTCGTACACCGCCTTGGCGCTGCCGAATTCTTCTAACAAAGGCTGTACCGCCGCGCCCTCTCCCAGGGCACATTGGAGCCATACCCAGTAGGCCGTCTCGCTCATCGCATCATCTCCCACATGGTAATGGCCGCCGCAACGGAGGCATTCAGGCTCTCGGCCCGCCCTTTCATGGGAATGGTCACCAGATCGTCGCACACCTGCTTGACCCCCTGGCTGATTCCGTTGCCCTCATTACCGATCACACAGATGGAGGACTTGGTAAAGTGAGTCTCCGTAATTTTGGCTGCCGTATCCACCGGCACGGTGCCAAGCACCTGGAACCCCTCTGCCTTATACAGCAGCAGATCCTCCCGCAAATCGTGACTGACGGTCACCGGCAGCCGCAGCAGGCTGCCCATAGAGGCGCGCAGCGCCTTGGGATTATACACATCGCAGCAGTTATACGCCAGCAAACCGGCTATGCCCAACGCCTCTGCGCTGCGGGCGATGGCGCCCAGATTGCTGGGATCCTGCACCCCGTCCAAAGCGATAAAGCGCCCGGTTTCAATGGTAGGGTTCTCCGCCGGCATTTTGCACACACAGAAGATGCCTTGGGTGTGCTCCGTCTCCGCCAGTTTGTCCGCCACCTCGCTGCTGATCTCCACCGCCCGATCGGCCCGATCACACAACCGGGCACATTCCGCCGGGTAGCGCGCCATACAGTCGGCGGTGACCAACACCAGCGCAACGGTGTAAAACGAATGAAGGACATCAAAACAAAGCCGCGCCCCCTCCAGCACAAAGGAGCGAGCGTCCCGGCGTGCCTTGGCGGAGGCCAACAATTTTTTGGTGTCCTTGATCAGTTGATTCTGTTTTCCCGTGATTTTATCCATACACATCTCCGTTTTGGCGTGCTACTATGCAGTCGGCACCGGGCCGACCCCTATCTGTTTAACCAAACCACTGGCTTTATTTATTAAATTAAGTCTTATATTACATTATATCGCAAAAAAGTGCAACACCCAAAGACAAAAAATTTTGACTTTTTGAAAAAAACAAAACGGACCGCACCCAAAAGGGTACAGTCCGTCATTGGCAAATCTTACAGAGCAGCCTTAGCGGTCTCGGTCAGAGCGGTGAAGCCCGCCGGATCGGCAATAGCGATCTCAGACAGCATCTTTCTGTTCAGGTCCACGCCGGCCTTCTTCAGACCGTTCATAAAGGTGGAGTAATTCATACCGTTTGCCTTGCAGGCAGCAGAGATACGGGTGATCCACATTCTGCGGAAATCTCTCTTCTTCTGCTTACGGCCGATGTAAGCGTACTGGCCGCTCTTCATCACAGCCTGTTTAGCAGTCTTAAACAGACGGTGCTTGCCGCCGTAATAACCCTTCGCAGCCTTTAATACTTTCTTTCTTCTCTTGCGGGTCGCCATAGCGCCTTTAATTCTAGCCATTCTTTCTTACCTCCGATATTCTGATAAAACGCGTTGTCTCTTATTTGTAGGGCACCAGGCGCTTACACTGCTTCTGGTTGGTCACATCTGCAACGGCAGTCTTGCGCAGGTTTCTCTTACGCTTGGTGGACTTCTTGGTCAAAATGTGGGAGGTGTAAGCGTGGGCACGCTTTACCTTGCCGCTTTTGGTGGTCTTGAAGCGCTTTTTTGCGCCGCTGTGCGTTTTAATTTTAGGCATAATCTATTCCTCCGTTTTGTGAATTTACTTTGCTGCCTTGGGGGACATAAACATCAAGATCTGTCTGCCCTCCAGTTTGGGTTGCTTGTCAACAGAGCCCAGCTCGCCGATCCCCTCGGCAAAGCGCTGCATGGTGGCAACGCCCAGGTCAGAGTGGGCCATCTCCCGCCCGCGCAGGCGGATAGATACCTTCAGCTTGTTGCCGGCCTCTAAGAACTTCTTGGCATGGTTGAGCTTGGTGTTGAAGTCACCGATGTCGATCTTCAGGGACAGACGAATCTCTTTCGTTTCCACCGTCTTTTGATTCTTGCGGTTCTCTTTCTCCCGCTTGGCCTGCTCGTAACGGTACTTGCTGTAATCCATGATCTTGCAGACCGGGGGCTTGGCCTGGGGAGCGATCTTCACCAAATCCAAGCCGCGATCATCGGCAATCTTTTGCGCGTCACGGGCGCTCATGATCCCCAACTGCTCGCCGTCGGCGGAGACGATACGAAGCTCTTTATCCCGAATTTGTTCGTTGAGTTGGACTGTGTCCTTTTCTCTGCTGATAAATAACACCTCTTTGATAAAGTTGCACCGGCTGAAAAGCCAAAAAGTGCGGACGCAAAACGCCCGCACTTCTCTCAAATCTTAGGAATTGAAGATTGCCCTCTTTGCCGCAGCGGGAGGGGAGAACAGGGTCGTTCTGCTTTGTTGTGGCAATAGTTTACCACACCCGCGCGGATTTGTCAACGGTTTTCTTATTTTTTCACGGTGACAGAGCTGCTCTTGCTCCAGCCGGAGTAGAAATTGGTCTTGTTCACCGTCTTATAGGTACGCACCCGCACATAGTATTTCTTGCCCTTGGTGAGCTTGGAAATGGTCTTGGCGGTGGTCTTTGCGCCCTTTACAGTCACGGTCTTGTTGCCTTTTTTGAAGTTCTTGTCCGTGCTGTACTGCACCTGGTAGCCGGTGGTCTGGGTGGTCTGCTTCTTCCAAGTCACTTTCAGCTGGGCTTTCTTGGGGCTGGTCACCTTGCTCACAGAAGTGCCCTTGGGATTGATGGTAAAGGTGCGCTTTTCCGTGCCGACATAGTGATTCTTAAACTTGATGGTCACGGTGTATTTGCCCACATTCTTGGCGCTCTTGGGGTAAGTCACGGTGTACTCACTCTTGGAGATAGGATCACCCAACCAATCCGTAACCGTAACGCCCGGCTTTTTCTCTTTGCCGTCATAGGTATAGGAAGTCTTGCTCAATGCGACGGTCTGATAGGCATTGTAATCATTCATGTAGCCCTTATACTCATCGCAATACTTGCACAGCTTATAGTTTTCGCCATCATCGTAGTGCGTGGCTTTAATATCGCCCTTTATAACGTCATGTGTGTGCATACCCACATTCACATTAAAATCCACCGGGCGCTCCCATTGCTCCTGGTTATAAGCAGTAAAATAAATCAAATAACGCTCACCTGCTTGTAAAGTCATTGCAGTCGCAAGCGTATCTGAAACGCCTCTGTAACGCGCCGCATCTACCTCTCCTGTAGAAGTTAACATCATTGCATAATTGTCCATTATGCCAAAATCCACATCTACATCTTTCAATTTCCTATTTTGAATACGGAATTCGTAGCATCCCGTGGTTTCCGGTGTAAAAGAAAAGAAGGCAGAACTTTTGGTTTTGCTGATGGTAAAAGTACGGCTGCCGTCCAGCTCCAGCACGCCGGGGTTGAAAATGTCGTTCTCCGCTGCCTGGGCAGGGATCGCCATGCCGGTGAGCATGGTCACAGCCAGCAGGACAGCCAGCAGGGTGGAAAGTAATTTTTTCATAAAAATCCTCGCTTTCTTTATTTCCTTGTCTGTAAGGTAAAAATAAGTGTGCCCCACAAGGGACACACTTATTTTACCATATTTTCAATTTTGCCGTCAACGAAAAGGCCTTTGGCACTTTCTCCAAACTTTTGCTCCGTTCTTTGGTGATAATCGCCAAAAGTCCATTATTTCCAGGGATACTTAGCCTTTAAGCTTTCAAATTCACCATAAGTAGCGGCAAAGTGGAAGTTCCCTTTCAGGTCCGAGAAGAAATACAAATAATCGGTACTGGGGTGCTCCACGGTGGCAGTCATAATTTCCGTACCCGGGTTGGCAATGGGACCGGCAGGCAGGCCGGGGCAACGGTAGGTGTAATAAGCGTCATACACCGACTGGGAAAAGCCATGGTCCCGCAGCGCCTTGGCGTAGTAATAGGTCACATCGCACTCGATCTTCATGCCCTTGTCCAGCCGATTCTCCAAAGTAGAGGCAATATTGCCTTGACTGGATTTGCTCAGTGCCTCCTTTTGCACAATAGAGCACAGGGTCACAAACTGGTACAGCGTGTAGCCCCGCTGCTTGCAATAGGTTTTCACCTCATCGGTAATCCGCTGGTCAAAGGCCTCTAACATCGCATCTGCAATATCCGTAGCCTTGGAATTCTCCCCAAAGTCATAAGTAGCCGGGAACAAAAAGCCCTCCAAAATATAGCCCACATGGGGGTCATTCTTGGGAAAGTCCGCCAGCCAGTCATAATCGTAGCCCTCGGTGGTGCTGCACGCCTTTAAGAAATCCTTGGCGCTGCACACATTCTTTTTCTCCAGCGTAGAGGCAATATCAAACACCGTGTAGCCCTCGGGAATGGTGACCTTCACCTTCTTATGGCTAATGTCCGGGTTTTGCAACTTCTCCGCCAGCTCCTGATAGCTCATACCGGCGTTTAGGTAATACTCGCCGTTATAGTATGTAAAATCCGGGTAATGGCGGTCCATCCACCAGGTCCACACCGTATCGCTTTTGATCATACCGGCGTTTTTCAGCTTGGCGCCGATTTCGTAGGCAAAATCATTGTCCTCAATCACCAAGGTGTACTTGGCGCTGCTGCCCCGCTCCCCGGCCACATCCGTGCGCACCAGATTGTAGGCATACAGCCCGGCAGCCACCAGCGCCACGATCAGCAGCACCGGTAGCAGAATACGCATGAATTTATTTTTCTTTTTCGTCATGGTCGTTCTCTCCCAACAGGCGGCGCAGTGCCGCCCCGGTCAATTCCATTGGCAAATGGCGCATACCCCGCTGCACAAACGGCTGGCCGCAGGGCACAAACCCCAGCTTTTCATAAAATCCGACAGCCTCCAGCCGAGCGTCCACCGGCACACGGTGCGCGCCCTGTTTGGCGGCACGGCGCACCAGCGCCGTTACCAGTCGGCGGCCGCTCCCCTGCCCTCTGGCAGCGGGCAAAAAGGCAATGCGCCCGATTTTATAGTTCTCCGCTGCCCCTTGCAGGCGGCCGGTGCCCAGAGGGCAGCCCTCTGCCGTCAGCAGCGCATAAACGGTATCTGCCCCCGGCAGATCCGCCGCGTCAAACTCCTGCTGCTCCGGCACGCCCAAGTCCTGCACAAACACCTGTCGGCGAATGGCACGCACCCAGGCCATATCCGGATCCTCGGCGGTGAAAAAGCGCAAGGGGCTCATCGCACCGTCTGCACTTTCAGCATATTCGTTGTGCCGCTGGCACCCAGAGGAATACCGGCGGTAATAACCACAATATCGTCCGGGTGGATCAGGCCGGTCGTACGGCCCACCTCCACCGCGTGGTCAAACAGAGCGTCCGTATTATCCTGGCGCACGCAGCGTACCGGCACCACGCCCCAGCTGAGCATCAGCTGGTGCAGCACCTTCTCCTCCGTAGTGGCGCCGATAATAGGTACATCCGGGCGGTACTTGGAGATCATGCGGGCGGTGGTGCCGCTTTGCGTAACCGTTACAATGGCGGCAGCGCCCAGGTCATGGGCGGTGGTCACCGTGGCGTGACCGATAGCAGAAGTAATATTCTTCGTCAGCGGCGCCGGATACACATTGGAAAAGCGCACCTTGTAGTCAATGTCCTCCTCCGTGGTAGCGGCAATGGATGCCATGGTCTGCACTGCCTCTACCGGGTGGGCGCCCATAGCGGTCTCGCCACTGAGCATAATGGCGGAGGTGCCGTCATAAATGGCGTTAGCCACATCGGTGATCTCTGCCCGGGTGGGGCGGGGATTGGTGATCATAGACTCCAGCATTTGGGTAGCGGTCACCACCACTTTGCCGGCAGAATACACCTTGCGAATGATCATCTTTTGAATAGCGGGGATCCGCTCAAAGGGGATTTCTACGCCCATATCACCGCGGGCCACCATAATGCCGTCCGCTTCTTCAATAATCGCGTCAATGTTATTGACGCCCTCCATATTCTCGATTTTAGCAATAATACGCACATCGTTCCAGCCCAGCGCCTGGCAGAAGTTGCGCAGATAGATCACATCTCCTGCGGTACGCACAAAGGACGCGGCGATAAAATCAAAATCATGAGACGCACCGAATTCCAAATCCTGCATATCTGCCGGAGACAGATAGGGCATATTCAGGCTGATGTCCGGCACATTCACGCCCTTTTTGTTGGTGAGCAAACCACCGTCCGTTACCCGGCAGACGATCTCGTCCCGGCGCAGTTCCGTCACCTCCATGGCGATCAGGCCGTCGTTAATGAGGATAGAGGTGCCCACTTTTACATCTTCTACCAGCCCGGGGTAGTTCACATAGCAGTGCTTGGCATCACCCAGGCATTTTTTTGTGGTAAGCGTAAAAGTATCACCTTTGTGAATCACAACGCCGTCGGGATCTTCAAAGTCCCCGGTGCGAATTTCCGGACCCTTGGTATCCAGCAAGGTAGCCACCGGCACGCCCTGTGCCTCACGCACACGTACCAACTGTTCCAGCCGCTTGGACTGGGCGTCGTAATCACCGTGACTAAAGTTGAACCGTGCCACATCCATACCGGCCTTAATCATATCCGCCAACACCTGATCGTTATCCGTTGCCGGACCGAGGGTGCAAATAATTTTTGTTTTTTTCATCAATCAAGACTCCTTGTTTCTACGATTCCAAAATTCATTTTACCACAAAACCGCCAAAAGGCAACACCGGCAACCGGTTTTTTACATAATCTTAAAATAACCGGGTTTGGAAGTAAAAATACTGGTAAAAAGCACAAAAATTCGGCGGCAGAATTGTGGAAAATCCCATAATCCGCCGCCGATAACAGACTGTAATTTGCGTATTTGTCGATTATTTTTTCTTAGAAGCGCTCTCGTGCTTCTGGGTACTGGCCTGGGTGGTGGTCACTTGATCCAGCCGTGCCTTGTCGATCTGCAGGGTTTTGTACTTGCCGTCCCCCTGGTCGATAAGTAGAGTCTTGCCGTCATAAGCAATATAAAAAGTCTTGTACGACTTCATCTGGTACACCGGCTTGCCGTTCTCATCCTTGCCGGTCTGGTCCATATAGCCCGCCTCGGCACGAATATACTTTTTGCCCTTAATTTCCGAGCCAATGGTGCTGAGCATAAACTCATATTTTTTCTTGCCCACATTGTCCAGACCCAGCTCTTTTTTAGAATAGCTCTCCAGCAAACGGATGGCCGTATTGCCGGTAATGGCTGCGGACTTGGTCTCTAAGGGAGATGTGGTGGTCTCTGCCGTGGTGGTCTCGCCGCCGGATCCGCCTTTGGTACAGCCGGCAAACACGCCCAGCAGCAACAAAACAGACATACAAAGGGTAAACCATTTTTTCATGAAAAAGCCCTCACTTTCCTTACCTGCATTATACTTTAGACGTCTGGCGTTGTCAACGCCGCAGACACAAAAAAGGCAAGTTTTTACATCTCGTCCGGACCGTACAGCAAAAGCAAGCGGGCAATGGTCTCCTCGCTGAACAGCTCTACCCCGCGCCCGGCCAGCAACGCCGCCGTCATGCCCTGCCCCGGCACCACCGTTCCGGTAAAGGTGCCATCATAAACAAAGCGGCTGCCGCAGGAGGGGCTGCGCTCCTTAAGAAGCGCCAGGCCGCAGTTTTCCTCCTCAGCAATATACAGGGTTTTTTCCGCCCCGTCCGCAAAGGCAGCGGTCACATCGACACCGCTTTTGCTCACCACGCAGCCGTCCCGAATTTCACTTGGCTCCCGGGGAATAGGCAGTCCGCCAAAGCACTCCGGGCACACCGGAATCAGCTGAAAATATCGTTCCAGCGCCCGCACCTGCTCATTCCTGTTATTGCCGCCGCTGTACTTGCAGTTCTCCCCCAGCAGGCAGGCGGAGACCAGCAGCTTAGGCTTCGTCATAGTCATAGGTACATACCTCGCTTAAATAAGTCTTGGTCATAACGCCGTTGGTATAAGTGATATAAAACCGAGCGCTCACCTGCCCGGTGGCAGAGGAGGAGCCGTACAGCAGCACCTTGCGCCCGGGGGTACAGGCCGCAGGCATTTGCTTGACCGTATAGCCCTGGGCATTGGTTGTACCTGCCCGCTCCGGCACCAAATCCGTCTCAGCCATATTCTTACCGTACAGGAAGCCGCAGTCCACGACCCGGTACTCGTTAAAGGCGCGCACATTCACCTCAAATTGGCGGCGGTAGGCACCATTCTCCTCTGCCGACTGGCGAATATACAGCACACCGATCTTGGCCTGCACGCCATAAATTCGATCCAGCGTCACCTTCGGCAGCACCCGGTTCACCGACAAGTTGGCACCATCGCTTGGACTGACCTCTTGCCGCTGAGCCAGCACATCGTCCCGTGCGTTTACATAACCGTCGCCGTTCAAATCACCCACCAGTAACAAAACAGCCGCCGGTGCGGTGGTGTTGCCCCCGCTGACAGACAGGGGCACACTGCGGGACACGCAGCCGTCGCCGCAAAAAGTAAAAGTATAATTCCCGCAGGATACGCCCTCAAACAGGAACACGCCGTTCTCGTTGGTCACCGCCACCGGCGTGCCGTCCAACGATACGGAGATGTTTTCCAGCGGCGCACCGGCCTTGTCCGTGACCGTGCCCTTGACAAAATGCCCCTCCGGCTGGGTGGGCGACAAAATGTTCGTTTTCTCCGTACCGCAGCGGGTACAGTAGCGCTGCACACGGCCTGCCACACAGCAGGTAGGCGCCGTATAGGCGCGCTGCACCCAATTGTGACCCAAAGCCGGGGTGTCTGCGGTGTAGCTGTCGACGCACACGGTGCAGGTGTAATTGGAACGCCCGGTTGCTGTACAGGTAGGCGCCGTTTGCACCGTCTCCGAATAAGTATGACCATTCGGGGGCAGCTCTACCGTGCCCAGGTCTGCGCCGCAGCGGGCGCAGGTGCGGCTGTGGGTGGCGCCTGCCGTGCAGGTGGGCGCCGGTCCGCTGTCCGTATAGATTCGGTGCAGGCAGCCCAGCGGCACAAAGGTCAGTCCCTGCGCCCCGGCATAGTCCATCACCGTGGTGTCATAGTAACCGTACAGAGTCAGACCGTCCCCCACCCCTGCAAAGACAGCAGTCGGGAACACCGTGTCCGTAGCGGCAACCGTCAGTTCCGTTAAGTTCGGGCAATGGGCAAACCAGTTGGCGTCCATTTTCTCTATACCGCTGCCCAGGGTCACCCGGGTCAGGCCGGTGCAATTGGCAAAGCTGCTTTCCGGCAGGGCGGTCACACCGTCCTCCACCGTCACTTGCCGTATCTCCGCACCAAACAGTGCCCAGGGCGCCACATCGGCGGCAAAGTCCGCCACCGGTCCGCTGCCGCTGATCGTAAGCGCCGCTGTGTCCAAATCATACTGCCAAGCAGTTTCCGCACCGCAGGCGCCGCTGTTCACCGGGTAAAAAGGAATAGCCGTGCCGCAGTAGGTCTCCAGCACAGAGCCGGGCAAGCCGTACACCGTCAGCGCTCGGCGCACAAAGCCGTCAGAAAAGGTAGTCCCCAGTCCGTGGGGCTCCACGGATACGGCGGCCGTGGCGTACACCGTACGCAAGGTATGATTCAGTAAGAACGCGCCGCCGGCGATCAGCACCGCCCGACGCAGCACAAGGGTATCTTGATGGAACTGGGGCAACGCCATCCACAGAGTGCGCCCGTTTTTGCCGTACAGCAAGCCGTCTGCCGTAACGGTCAGAACGGCAGAGGCGCTCTCCACCTGTTGCAGCTGCCAGGCAGACAGAAACGCCGCCGCATACACGGCAGTCACCCCATTGGGAATCGTAAAGTCCGTAGCCACCCGACCACCGGGGTAACAAATCAGTTCCGTGCCGTCCCCGCTGTACAGCACGCCCTCTGCCACCGTATAATAATCGCCGGTGACAGAGAACGCCGTCACCCGCCGCATATCCGCAAAGGCGTAACCGGTTACACCGGTGACGCCCTGGCCGATGAACACGCTGCTCACCGTATCCGCATAGGCAGCCCAGGGCGCAGCGCTGCTGCTGTAAGCAGACAGCCGCCCGGCGCCGGTGATCTCCAGTTGCCCGGTGGCATAGCAGGTCCAGTTCACCCCACGGCCGCAGCTGCCGCTGCCCAGCACCTGCGGCTCCGCATAAGGCTCTGTATAAGTATCGCCGCACACGGCGCAGGTGTAGGTCAGGCTGCCCGGATCCGTATCGGTGGGCCGCAAAATCTGACACACATAGTTATGCACGCACCCCAGGGGTAAGAACGCCGCCCCTGCGGCAGCCGCAGCCCGGGGCGCAGGGGTGTTGCGCCAGCCCCGCACCGTCAGATCGCTGCAACCGGAAAAGGCGCCGGTGCCCACCTGCTCCACATTGCGGGGCAATGTGATGGTGTGCAGACCCTTGCAGTTTTCAAACACATAAGTCCCCAGCCGCTGCAAAGTCTCCGGCAGGGTAAACACTGCGCTTTGGCAGCCGGAAAAGGTAAAATTGCCCAGCCCGGTGACCGTATCCGCCACCGTAATCTGTTGTAGTTCTTCCGCCCACAGCGCCCAGGGCGTGGCTGCCGCACGGTCATAATCTGCGCCGTCACCGGTGCCGGTGAGGGCCAGCGTACCCTCCGGCAGGGTCAGGGTATAGGTTAGGTTGCCTGTGGTGCCGGTTTGAGTCAGGTTGTCCAGCCGCAGCAGACCGTTGCCGTAAATGGGATCAAAGCCCGGGTCACCCAGATCCTCTGCACTCCCTTGCAGCAACGCGTTCAGCTGGTCCAGGGTCAAATCCGGGTGCAGACTCAGCAGCAGCGCACAGCAGGCCGCCCCATAGGGGCAGGACAGCGAGGTGCCGGAGGCAGTTGTAGCGGCCGGTGCACCGCCGCTGTCCATGGTGGCCACGGTAATGTGGCTGCCGGGGGCGCAGTAATCCACCAGGTTGCCGTAATTGGAAAACCCCGCCACCGTCTTGTCCACCGTCACTGCACTGACGGTAATGGCCTGGGGCAGTGCTGAGGGATAGCGGTTGCTGATCTGTTCGCCCGCATTTCCGGCAGAGCAACACACGGCCACACCCAGTGCCGCAGCCTTGTCCATCATGGCTGCAAAGCCCGCCCGATTTTGGCTGGTGCTCAGGCTCATATTCAGCACCCGTGCGCCCTTCGCCACAGCGTCCTCCATGGCGGCCAAAACCGCCGAGGCAGCGCAGGTGTCCGTACCGAAGCGCACCACTTTATAGGGCAATATTTTTACATTCTCATCTGTATTCCCGGCCAGCACCGAGGCCACCGCCGTGGCGTGCCAATAAGTGGCGCCTCGCTGCCGGGTGTCATAGGCCGCATTGGCTCTACCGTCGCCGGACAGATCTATGCCGTCAGACACCAGCCGCCCTTGCAGCGCCGGGTGATCCAGCATAAAACCTGTATCAATTTGGGCGATGACGACCTGGTGACCCGGGATCCGCCGCCGGGCGCAAAAAGCGGTGGTACCCACCATCTCCCCCGCCCAGGGGCAAAGGTTGCCGGTCAGATCCGTATCTGTCTCTAATTGGCACAGGCTGTCCGGCTCCGCCGTGGCGCCGTCCTGTGTCAGCTGTACCGCCGCCTTGCGGGCAGCCAACGGTGTGTCATATTGCAAAATCGCCAAGCCGTCCGTCACCGCCGCTGCCACAGCGCCGTAGTCCTTGCCGCCGTAGCCGGTAACCACCAGGCGGCACAGACCATAAGGATCACGCTCTAAATCCGCCTGCGCCACCGGGGCTTTCTCCAACAGAGCAGTATAGGCAGTCGCAAAGGCGCCGGAAGCGGCACCCGATTTTTGCATCACAGGCAGAGCCGCCCCCAGCATACTCACCAGGAGCGCCAGCACCAGCAGCAGCGCCGTGCCCCGCCGGGTGTATCTGCGACTCATCGGTTTCGTCTCCCGGCCAGCCAAAAGAACACCACGCAAAACACCACCAGCAGACAGACCAGCACAAAGGCGATCCACTTGCCGATCAGCGGAATGGCACCAAAAAAGCCGATCCCCAGTACCAGCACCAAAAACAGAATCACAAATATCAGCACGATGGCGGCGATTTTTTTGTTATTCATCTGCATTCTCCTTCAGTATCTCTTGCCGAACCACGCGGGCAACACCCTCCCGATCATTGGATGGCGCCAAAAAGCAGGCAGCCGCCTTGGCCGCGTCCGTACCGTTCTCCATGGCATACGACCAACCGCAGTAACGCAGCATATCCACATCGTTACCGCCGTCACCAAAACACATCACCTGGGCCGGGTCATAGTCCAGTTGCCTGCACAAGGCAGCCAAGGCCGTGGCCTTGCTGGTGCCCACCTTGCCGGCCTCCACATTACACCCGATGGAGGAGGTGATCTCCACATGACCCATGGTCTGCAAAAACGCGCGCAGTGCTCGGTTTTCTTCCATCGGTATAGTAAAGAGATTGAGCTTTTCCACCGTCATACCAACCAGTGCGTCCGCCACACTGTCCCGGTACACCACTTTTTCCAGCAGTTCGTCCACAAAGCTGTCCGGCACCCCGTCCAGCCGCGCCATACCCTTGCGCCGGGCAGGCGCCACCGGCACCCCATCGGCATAGAATTCATAGTACACCGGGCGGCTGTCCAAATAAGCGCAGATCTGCCGGGCGTCCGCCAGCTGCATCGGGTCACTGTGGATCCGCTTTTTGTTCTGCACATCCCACACACCGGCGCCGTTGCTGAATACAATATAATCTAAAAAAGGCAGTTGGGCCTGTACCGGCTCCGTCAGCGCCAAGGTGCGACCGGTGGCCAACGCCAGGCGCACACCCTGTTGGCGGCAGGCAGCCAACGCCCGGCGGGTGGTCTCGCCTACCCGCTGATGGTCCGGCAGCATTAAAGTGCCGTCCAGGTCCATTGCAATGAGTTTGATCTGCATACAAATTCCTTCCTTTGACGATCTTATCAAACCCATTGTAGCATATTTGTGCAGTGTTGACTACTTCCATTCTATGTAAAAATCCGGTTATTTTTATGCAGATTTCTGTACATTTTCATTGACGGCAGGTAGGTGGCTATGGTATCTTAGTATTGGAATATTCTATTCTAAAAATAAAATACAGAGGGGGACGGTCACATGGATCATACAAATCATGTGCCGAAAAAAGAATGGATGGCCTACTGCGTCGGCGCACTGGGTCAAGGCATGGTCTATGCCATTATGAGCAGCTATATCTCAGACTTTTACATTAGCGTGCTGAAGCTCACGCCTTTATTTGTGCTGCTGCTGATGCTGCTGGCGCGGGTGTGGGACGCCATTAACGACCCGATCATGGGCTATATTATGGACCACGCCAATCCAAAGAACGGCAAAATGAAGCCGTATCTCATTTACACACCCATTCCCATTGCCATACTGACGGTGCTGCTGTTCTACGCACCCAACATCAGCGACACAGCCAAGATGATCTACGCTGCCGTTACCTATGTGGCCTGGGGTATGATCTACACCGCCTCGGATGTGCCCTTCTGGGCACTGCCCAATGCCTTAACACCCAACGCAGACGAGCGGGGCGGCATTATCAGCAAGGCGCGCACCGCCAACGGCGTGGGCTCTGCCGTACCTACCGCTTTCTTTATGGTGCTGGGCTTTATTCTGCCCAAGTTCAATTTGTCCGGCACGGAGCTGGAAAAGACGAAGTATATGTGCATTGCCCTGTTTTGCGCCATTGTGGGCAATTTGCTGTTTATCCGGGTATATTTTAAGACCAAGGAACGGGTGAACATTCCGATTCCGCCTAAGAAAGACAAAAACCAGCCCTCTGCGCTGAAGCTGATCTTCACCTGCAAGCCCTTAATGCTCACAGCACTGATGGGTATTCTCTCCGCCGCCCGTTATATGTACCAGGCCGGCGCAGTGCACGCCGCCCGTTACAGCTTTTATATCGGCAAGGATCTGACCGGTCTGTCCGCCGCGGAGCAGGAGGCGGCACTGCAAGGCAACATCTCGCTGGTGAGTACCGTGTTCAGCGTGGCCAGCGCCGTGGGTATGTTCGGCGCCATGCTGCTGATGCCGGTGCTGTTTAAGAAATTCAACTACAAACAGATCATTATTGCCACCAGCCTGCTGGGCGCCGTATCCAGTCTGATTATGTGGTGCATCGGGTATCAGCATTTCTGGGCCTGCGTGCCGTTTTTGGTACTCAGCTGCGTGCCCTGCGGTGCCATCAATGTGTGCGCCTTTGCCATGATCGGCGACTGTTTGGACTACATGGAGTGGAAGACCGGCACCCGGCTCACCGGTATGGGCTCTGCCATTCAGAACTTTGTCACCAAACTGGGAGCGGCGCTCTCCACCTCCTTTATCATTCTCATGTACATTATTGTGGACCTGGATGTAGGCTCCATTAACGCCTCCGTCACCGCCAACCCGCTGCTGATGAGTCATGGGGTGCGGAGCGGTATATTCAGCGTGGTATCGCTGATCCCCGCCATCAGTCTGCTGGTATGCACCATTCCCATGTTCTTCTACAACCTGACCGGCGACTTTAGGGAGAAAATGGAAACGGAGCTGGCTGCCCAGCGGGAGAAAAAAGGCATTACCATTACAGACTAAATTCACATAAGGACGAAAAAAATGACTACATACACCAAACGCTTACAAAAAGTGACCGCTGTTCTGTGCACCACTGCTCTACTGGCCGGGTGCGCCGCCGGCACCTCCGACAAAACAGAGCCTGCCGCCACCACCGCACAGGTCAAGACCATCACCATTGAACCAACCGCTGCCTATCAGACAATGAACGGCTTTGGTGCTTCTGCCTGCTGGTGGAGCCAGGAGGTAGGCAATTGGGAGAACGCCAAGGATATTCTCTCCCTGCTGTATGACGAGAACAGCGGCATTGGGCTGAATATTTACCGCTACAACCTGGGCGCCGGTTCCAAGGACGACGCCACCATCACCGACCCGGACCGCCGGGCAGAAGCCTTTATAGACAAGGACGGCAGCTACCACTGGGAACGGGACGCAGCAGCGCAAAATGCCCTGGCCCTGGCAAAAAGTATGAACAAAGACCTACGGATAACCCTGTTCTCTAACAGTGCACCGGTGTTTTACACCGCCAACGGCAAAGCCTACTGCGACTACCTGCCGAACGATGAAAAATATGTAACCAACCTGGAGCCGGAGCGGTACGCGGACTTTGCCAAGTACAGCATTGCCTGCGCCAAGCACTTTACGGAGGCCGGGTATCGGGTCACCGGCCTGTCTCCCATTAATGAGCCGGAATGGAGCTGGCGGGGTTATGAAGACGGCACCGCCAAGCAGGAAGGCTGCTACCACTCCAAGACCCAGTGTCGGGATCTGTATAAAGTATTTTTGAAGCAAATGGCGCAGGAAGACGCGCTAAAGGACTGCCGGCTGGAAGGCTGGGAAAGCGGTCACATCGGCACGGACACCTGTATGGCATACCTCCAGACCATGTTCGGCAAAAGCGGTGTCAACTGGCTGAAAAACAACGCCCTTCGCAAGGGTATGCCCACGCTGGCACTCCATTCCTACTGGGCCAGCCCGGAGGAGAAGCAGGCCTTTGCCGACGCCATAGCCACCACCTACGGCAGCAATTACAAGCTGGCGCTGACGGAATACTGCCAAATGACCGAGGACCAAAACAGCGGCGTATACGACCTGATCCAAAAGAACGGTATGGACAGCGGCCTGGGTATGGAATACGGTCTGGCACTGGCCGGGATTATTCATCAGGATCTGACGGTGCTAAACGCGGTAGAATGGGACTGGTGGACCGCCTGCGCCTTTGGCGGCTACACCGACGGACTGGTGTACCTGGACAAGGACAGCCATCAAATCGAGACCTCAAAGCGGCTGTGGGTACTGGGCAACTTCTCCAAATTCACAGACGAGGGTAGCGTACGCATTTCCATTACCCTACCGAAGGAGCTAAGCGATGTGCAGTCCGTGGCATTCAAAAACCCCAACGGCACCGTTACCGCCGTGTTCATCAACAACACAGATAAGGCCCGCAGCACCACCCTGGCGCTGGACGGTTACACCCGCCACACCACCTATGTGACAGACAAGGACAACGACTTGGCAAAGACGGACAGCGGCACCGCCGCCGATGCCTTTGCCCTCCCTGCCCGCTCCGTCACCACCCTGGTGCTGGAAAAATAAAAGCAAAGCAAAAAGGAGCCTCGCTTCATCAGCGAGGCTCCTTTTTTGCTTGTATGTATGGGAAAGCGGGCGGCAGATTGCCGCCCCTACGAAAGCGTTATTATAACCAGATGACCGTAGGGGCGGATAGCATCCGCCCGCCCTGTGTATCAACGATGCAGAATACAATACACATCGCACCGCGGCCGATATGGGCATTTGGGTGGCCTGCAATCCATAAAAAAACCACCCACTGCAAGGCAATGGGTGGCGGTGGTGCAAAGCACCTTACTTTTTATTGATCTCTTTGGAATACTTGGCCAAATACACGGTGCGCATCAAGAAGCACTCCACCTTGGGCACATAATGGGGGCGATTGAAAATATCCGTGTCAATCACGGCCTCGCAGCCCTTATCCATAATGATCTCCAGCGCCTGCATATCCCCATCGGAATTGCCGGTGATCATGGCGCCGTTGCCCTGAATCAGGATTGCATTGCGGCTGTCCATGGCCTTAGCAATATCTTTGGCACAAGCGTCTGTATCACCGTCGATCCACGGGCGGTTTTTCACATCCACGCCGGCGATCTGTGCAAAGTCGTCGATCATAGGAATCATATCTTCACCTGTGCAGGACACAGCGATCACATCCGGATCGGTCACATGCTTGATGATGGAGCAATCCTGGCTGTCATAAATGGCCTTATGGATCTTGGCGCACTTGGGTGCAATGCCGGTAATGCCCAGCCCGGTCTCCAAATCCACATCAACGGTCTCTCCGCCAACGGTCAAGCTAAAGGTCTTGCCGTTGCGAACAGAGGATCCCAGATCACAAATGCTCTCCGGCATAGCCACAGCGCCATTCTTTTTCAGGTAAAAGTTGCGCTTACCTTCGTCAGAATATGTCTCTGCCCAGGAATGACGCAGATAGTTGTCCTTGATCACCCGCTGGCAGCACTTCTCCAGTGCGTCTGCAATCTCAAAGGCCTGCTCATAGGTATCGCCCATGCACAGAGTGCCATGGTGCATCAACATAATGGCACGGCAGCCCGGGTTCATCATAATGCATGTCTCTACCTTCTTGCGCAGAGAATTGGTGGTAGACATAGCATAATCGGCGCAGGGCACCTTATTGCCCAGGACCGGCTGAAAATCCTTGTAAACATTGCGGATCTCCATGCCGGTAATGCTGACGATGGTGGCCGCCTTCTGGTGGGTGTGGATCACAAAATCCACGGTGGGATGGTGGCGGTACGCCGCAGCGTGCACACCCTTCTCGGAAGAGGGCTTAATATCGCCCTCGTAGGAGCAGTCCTCAATATTAACCACAACCACTTCTTCCGGCGTCAGCGTTTCATACGCCCGACCGGAGGGTGTGATCACAAACTGGGTGTCAGAAATACGGGCGGATACATTGCCCCAGGTACGGGCGATCAGACCGCTTTCCACCAGCTTTTTGCCGGCCGCAACGACCAGCTTTTTTGCTTCTTCTAATTCGTAAGCCATGTGTTTTCCCCTTAAAATCGTATTTTTGCCCCGGGGGCAAAAGCACCAAAAGGACGGCCGGGCATCACTGCCCGGTACCGTCCTTGGTAAAAAATCTTACGCCTCGATGCAAACGCAGTTCTTGAACACATTCTCAAATCTGTTCAGGCAGTCGTCAATCATCTCTTCCGTATAAGCGGCGGAAGTGTACAGACGAGAGCCGGCCAAAGTTACCAAGCCCTCTGCCATGTAAGCAGCGCCCATGTGCTCCATCTCGGACTGACGCTTGCCGGTCTCCTTCAAGGTGTGCGGAATGGTCCACGGATGCTTCCAGTCCACCTTAAAGTGCATGGTGCCAACGGTATCCAAGTGGCATACAGAACCCTGGTTGAAGCACACGAAGGGCAGGTCATACTTCTTGATCAGCGCCTGCAAGCCGTGTACCAGACGATCCGCCATCTTACCGGCTACCTGGCAGGCGTTACGCTTCTCGATCTCACAAATGGCAGTGTAACCTGCACAGCAGGAGATGGGGGTGGCAGCCATGGTGCCGCCGCACATTGCCTTATGAATCTTCTTGCCGGAGCCGTTGCCCTTATCCAGGCCGGCGCCTAAGTATTTCATAACCTCTCTGTGGCCGCCGATGCCGCCTGCACCCGGGTAACCGCCGGCAATCACCTTACCGAAGATGGTGATGTCGGGATCAATGCCAAAGTAACCCTGCGCACCGGACACGCCGATACGGAAGCCGGTTACAACCTCGTCGCAAACCAGCAGAGCGCCGTACTTGCGGCACAGTGCCTGTACGCCCTTGGGGAAGTCCTTGTCTACCGGACGGGTACCGGACTCCGGACCAATGGCCTCAATGAACACGGCAGCGGTGCCGCCGCGGAACTTATTCAGGATCAGCTTGCGCTCCAGGCTCTTCAGATCATTGGGGAAGAACTCCTGGGTGTGCTTGAATACGAACAGCGGTACGCCGTGAGACTGCAAATTCATGGTACCGGGCACACGCATGCCCCATGCCAGCTGATCGGACCAGCCGTGATAAGCGCCGCCCATCTTGATGATGTTCTTATGGCCGGTAGCCAGACGAGCCACACGCACAGCGCACATGCAGGCCTCTGTACCGGAACCCAGCATACGGAACATCTCTACGGAAGGAACACAGTCGGAGATCTTCTTGGCCAGCTTGTACTCATATTCATGGAACAGACCGGTGGAAGGACCGCAATCGTCCAGCAATTCCTTAACCTTCTCCTTCACCACATCGTCGTTGGAGCCCAGGATGGTGGGACCGCCGGCCTGCAGGAAGTCGTAATACTCGTTGCCATCAATATCATAGAGTTTAGCACCCTTGGCCTTGGTCATCACGATGGGGAAAGGATAGTTAAACGCCAGGTTGTGCTGCACACCGCCGGGAATGATCTCTCTCGCCTCGGTGATCATCGCCTTAGACTTCGCGCACTTCTTGTCGAAGTATTCTTCTTCATACTTCTTCAGTGCAGCCGGGCTGATGGAATAAATAGGCTTTTTGATGAGCGCGTCCAGCTGAGCGGTGACCTGCGCTGCATCAAGATACTCAGAAATTGCAAATCGGGTATCCATAATGGTCGTTCCTCCTTAAAATTCATGAGTCGCCGCTCACCCCAAAGGGCGTGAGCCATCGCTCACATAAAATACACCTTTAGTATATCACTTTTTAATGATTTGTCAAATAGATACTTGCAATAATTTGTTCAATTTTCCCGCATTTTTATTCAGATTTCTTGCAATAACGGATAAATAATGATAATATAAGAAAAGTGAATTGCGGTTCACGCTTTACAGAGAGGGAGTATTTGTACGGATTGCACAAAGGGCTTTTCCGTTCTTTGTGCAAGGCTACAAAATTTTTTGAAATGGTAAATAAACATCACAAGGACGCATTTGACCGCATATCCGAGGAGCGACGGGAGCGCATACTGGAAGTGGGCACCGAGGAGTTTTCCTCCAAAGGGTACGAAAATGCCAACATCAATGTGATCGCCAAGAACGCAGGGATCAGCATTGGGCTGATGTACAAGTACTTTGCGACCAAAGAGGATCTGTTCATCACCTGCATTCAGCGGGGCATGCGTATTCTGACCCAGGTGATCGAGGAGATTATGGCCAGCGATGACAAATTGCTGACTAAGGCTGAAAAGCTCATTCGCGCCACCTGCGTCCATTCCAAGCGAAATGCCAATTACATTCGGCTGTATAATGAGATCGCCTCGGAGAAAGACAGCGCGCGCACCCAAATGCTGGTGCGGGAGATTGAGAGCGAGACCAGTGGCATCTACACCACGGCCATTGCGCAGGCGCTGGCCAAGGGAGATGTGCGCCCGGATCTGGACCCTCGGCTCTTTGCCTTCTTTTTGGACAATCTGCTGATGTCCCTGCAATTCTCTTACACCTGCGACTACTACAAGGAGCGGTTCAAATTCTATACCGGTGTAGATGTGGAGGAAATGGACGAGGAGCGGGTGATCGGTCAACTGCTGAAATTTGTGGAGAGCGCATTTACATTTGAAAAGAAGTGACGGTATTTACCGCGTACAACACCATGGGAGGATATTTTATGAGCAAGTATGTAATCACCTACGATGTGGGCACCACCGGGGTCAAGACCTGTCTGATTGAAATCGGCGACACCATGCGCATTCTGGCCTCTGACACCGCAGGCTACGGCCTGTATGTGGATGATGAGACCGGCGTAAAGGGCGGCGCCGAGCAGGACGCCGATGAATGGTGGAGCGCCATGTGCAGCACCACCCGCAATGTGTTCAATAAGTGCGTAGGCGTGACCAAAGACCAGGTAGAGGGCATCAGCTTCTGCTCTGCCATGCAGGGTTTGGTACTGGTAGACAAAGCGGGCAATTGCATTCGCCGCCCCATGACCTATATGGACCAGCGAGCCGGCGATGAGCTGAAGAAGGGCATTGCCCACGGCGTACAAATCGCCGGTGCGGAAGTGACCAAGCTGCTCAAGTACCTGCGCTATACCGGTGCCGTATCCTCCTCTGTTAAGGACCCCATTTGGAAGTACCGCTGGGTACGGGAGCACGAGCCGGAAAACTTTAAGAAAGTCTATAAGTGGTTGGATGTAAAAGAGTATCTCATCTGCCGCCTGACCGGCGAATTCGTAATGACCCAGGACTCTGCATTCGGCACCCTGCTGTATGACACCCGCAAGGGACACGAGGGCTGGTGCAAGCCCATTTGCGATATGGTAGGCGTGGATATGAAGCACCTGCCGGAGATCAAAAAGTGCACCGATAAAGTGGGCGAAGTCACTGCCAAGGCTGCCGAGGAGCTGGGTCTGGCTCAGGGCACCGCTGTGTACGGCGGTGGCGGCGACGCCTCTTTGATCGGCGTAGGCGCCGGAGCGGTAGAGATCGGCGACGCGCACATTTACAGCGGCACCTCCGGCTGGGTGGGCACCGTTGTGCCGGAGCAGATGGTTGATACCGGTGCGATGATGGCTGCCATTGTAGGCGCCAATCCGGAGACCTTTAACTACTTTGGTGAGCTGGAGACCTCCAACAAGTGCGTAGGCTGGGTCAAGGATCATTTGGCACTGGACGAGATCGGCGTGTTCTTAAAGCGCTACGGCAACGCGACCGACAGCCTGGAGCAGGTAGAATTCAATATGTACGACTACCTGGAAGAAGTGATTGACACCATTCCCGCCGGTTCCAACGGCGTGATCTTTACCCCCTGGCTCCACGGCAACCGCTGTCCCTTTGAGGATCCCAATGCCGCCGGTATGTTCTTTAACATTCGGCTGAATGTAGGCAAAACAGAGCTGATCCGCGCCGTGGTGGAGGGCATCTGCTTCCACATGCGCTGGATGCTGGAGCGCCAGGAGTTAAAGACCGCCAAGTATCAGAAGTCCAAGACCGTGCGCTTCTGCGGCGGCGGCGCTTTGGGCGAAACCACCTGCCAAATTTTGGCCGATATTCTCCAGCGTGATGTGGTGGTGGTAGAGTCCCCACAAAACATCGGCGCCGTGGGTGCAGCCGCTTGTATCGCCGTAGGTATGGGCGCTATCCCCTCCATCTTTGATGTAAAGAAGCTGATCCCGGTAAAGACTACCTACAAGCCCAACCCGGCCAACAAGGAAGTCTATGACCGCAACTTCAAAGTGTTTAAGAACCTGTACAAGGCCAACAAAGAGAACTTTGCCATTCTCAACGGCTAAGTCCTTACATAAAGGAACAACCCCTGCACCCGGTGTGCAGGGGTTGTTTTTTATCACAAAGCAAAAGCGCCGCGGACGAACCGCAGCGCTTTGTTTTTTATTTGGCTTTACTCGCCCTTGGGTGCGTAGAAGTCTACCAGTGCAGCCAACTTGTTGTACTTTTCAATGGAGTTCTCCGCCGCAATGCTAAACAGCTGCTCCGCCTTGCCGGGGAAGGAACGCTTCAGCGCAGAGTAGCGGGTCTCGCCCTCAATGAACTGTACATAATCGGCGCTGGGTGCCTTGCTGTCCAGGGTAAAGGGATTTTTCCCTGCCTTGGCCAGATCCGGGTTAAAGCGGAACAGGTTCCAGTACCCAGCGGCAACCGCCTTCTTCTGCTCTGCCTGGTTAAAGGGCATCTTAATGCCGTGGTTAATACAGGGGGCATAGCAGATGATGATGGACGGGCCGTCATAAGCCGCAGCCTCCTGGAACGCCTTTAAGCACTGATTGGCATTGGCACCCATAGCCACCTGGGCCACATACACATAACCGTAGCTCATCGCAATCTGCGCCAGGTCTTTCTTCTTGACCACCTTACCGGAGGCAGCAAACTTGGCCACAGCGCCGGTCTGGGTGGCCTTAGAGGCCTGACCGCCGGTGTTGGAGTACACCTCCGTATCAAACACAACAATGTTCACATTCTCATTGGACGCGATCACATGATCCAGGCCGCCAAAGCCAATGTCATAGGCCCAGCCGTCGCCGCCAAAGATAAACTGGTACTTCTTGGCCGCATAATCTGCGTCTTTCAGGAAATCGGCAGCCGCCGCCTTGGCATCGCCCTCCAGCGCTGCCGTCTGCAATGCAGCGATCAGTGCCTGGGCAGGCTCCGTATTGGTAGCAGCGTCCTCATAGGTGTCCAGCCAAGCCTGGGCTTTGTCCGCCACCGGGGTGTCCAGCAGCTGCTGGGCGTCCATAGCCAGCCGCTCGCGGATCTGCTTTTGTGCCAATAGCATACCGTAGCCGAACTCAGCGTTGTCCTCAAACAGAGAGTTGGACCAAGCGGGGCCGTGGCCGTTCTTGTCTACCGTGTAAGGCGTAGAGGGTGCGGAACCGCCCCAAATGGAGGAGCAGCCGGTGGCGTTGGCAATGTACATACGGTCGCCGTACAGCTGGGTGGCCAGCTTGGCATACGGAGTCTCGCCGCAGCCTGCGCAAGCGCCGGAGAACTCCAAATACGGCTTTCTGTACTGCACGCCGATGGTATTGTTGGTAAGCAGCTCCGGTTTTTCGGAGGTGTCCACCAGTGCATCATAGATCTTTTGCCGATCCAGCTCGCTGGCAATGGGTTGCATGGTCAGGGACTTGGTAGGACACACATTGGCGCAGGAGGCGCAGCCGGTGCAGTCCAGTACGGACACAATCAGAGCGTACTGATAATCCGCTCTCTTGTGCTTCACCATGGTGGTGCCCTCCGGCGCGGCAGCCGCTTCCTCTGCATTCATGGCAATGGGACGAATCACTGCGTGGGGGCAGACCATGGCGCACAGGTTACACTGGGCGCACTTGGTGCCGTCCCACTGGGGTACGGTAATGGCAATGCCCCGCTTCTCAAAGGCGGCAGAACCGGCAGGATATACGCCGTCCGCCCGGTCAGCAAAGGCAGATACCGGTAGATCGTCGCCGTGCAGGCGGCCAACCGGATCCAGAATTTCCTTGACAAACTTCTTCATCTCCGGACGATCGGTGGGTACTTCCAGCCGGCGGGGTGCGTCCTCTGCAGTCTTCCAGCTGTCCGGCACATCCACCTTCACGATCTCCTGGGCGCCACGGTCAATGCCGGCAAAGTTGGCATTCACCACTGCCTCGCCTTTCTTGGAGAACTTCTTGACCACGGCGGCCTTCATCAGCTCAATGGCCTTCTCTACCGGCAAAATACCGGAGATGGCAAAGAATGCAGACTGCAAGATGGTGGAAGCACGACCGGGCAAGCCCACTTCCTCTGCGATCTTAATGCCGTTAATGATATAGAAATGGATGTTGTTCTCTGCAATATAGCGCTTCATGGACGCAGGCAGCTGGCTGTCCAGCTGATCCGGGGTCCAAATACAGTTGAGCAGGAAAGTGCCGCCGGGCACCAGATCCTGTACCATATCATACTTGGTCACATAGGACGGGCAGTGGCAGGCCACAAAGTTTGCCTTGTTGATCAAATAGGTAGAGGTAATGGGTGACGAGCCAAAGCGCAGGTGGGACACGGTAATGCCGCCGGACTTCTTGGAGTCATAGAAGAAGTAGCCCTGGGCAAACATATCCGTATTGTCGCCGATGATCTTAATGGAGTCCTTGTTGGCGCCAACGGTGCCGTCGGAGCCCAGACCCCAAAACTTACAAGAAGTGGTGCCGGCCGGGGTAGTGTCCGGGTTCTCGGTCACCGGCAGAGACAAGTGGGTCACATCGTCTTCAATGGACAGAGTGAACTCCGGCTTGGGCTGGGGCGCAGCCATATTGTTGTACACAGCGATAATATGCGCCGGTACGGTGTCCTTAGATCCTAAGCCGAAACGACCGCCGTACACCGGCACATCGTTAAAGGCAGAGCCTTTCAGCGCAGCCACCACATCCAGGAACAGCGGCTCACCTAAGGAGCCAGGCTCCTTCGTTCTATCCAGCACGGAAATGTGCTTCACCGTCTCCGGCAGGGCAGCCAGCAGATGCTTGGCGCTGAAGGGGCGATACAGGTGCACCTTGACCATGCCCACTTTTTCGCCGCGCGCGTTCAGAAAATCTACGGTTTCCTGAATGGTGTCGCACACAGAGCCCATAGCCACAATCACACGGTCTGCGTCCGGCGCGCCGTAGTAGTTAAACAGCCGGTAATCCGTGCCCAGCTTCTCGTTGATGGTGTTCATATACATCTCAGTAGTGGCAACCGCGTCGTTATAGTAGCGGTTGCAGGCCTCTCTGTGCTGGAAGAACACATCACTGTTCTCCGCAGAGCCGCGCAACACCGGCTTCTCCGGGTTCAGGGCGCGGGCGCGAAACGCCTGCACATCGTCCATATCCACCATAGACCGCAGATCCTCATAGTCCCAGGTCTCAATCTTCTGCACCTCATGAGAGGTACGGAAGCCGTCAAAGAAATGCAAGAACGGCACACGGCTCTTTAAGGTAGACAGGTGAGCCACAGCGCCCAGATCCATTACCTCCTGCACATTGGCAGAGCAGAGCATGGCATAGCCGGTCTGGCGGCAGGCCATCACATCGGAATGGTCGCCAAAGATATTCAGCGCGTGGGTAGACACGCAGCGGGCAGACACATGAATGACGGACGGAATCAGTTCGCCGGCGATCTTGTACATATTGGGGATCATCAGCAGCAGACCCTGTGACGCGGTGTAAGTGGTAGTCAGCGCACCGGCAGACAAAGAACCGTGCACGGCGCCGGCGGCACCGGCCTCAGACTCCATCTCCGCCACCTTGACCGTTTGGCCAAACAGGTTCTTGACCCCGCGAGCGGCCATGGCGTCCGTCTCCTCCGCCATGGTGGATGAGGGGGTGATGGGATAAATGGCGGCAACTTCTGTAAACGCGTAGCTGACATGGGCAGCGGCGCTGTTACCGTCCATGGTTTTTTTCTTTCTGTTCATGGAATTTCCTCCTGTATTCTATCTTACAGATAACAACCTCAGTTTGGGCGCAAGCCCACAACTATACCAATTATAGCACTCCGGCGTGCGAAATTCAACACAACAATTTCGTGTTTCTGTATAATAATAACAAAAAGCAGCGCATAGACACTGCTTTTTTGTCGATTATTTCGTTTTTTTCACCAATTGTCGCTTAGTCGTCGTCACCCAGCAGATTCTCAATATTTTCAAAATTGAATTTGGCGGTGTCCGTGCCTTTCTTTACTGTGACTTTGGCCCTCTTTTGCGTGTGCTCCAGCTCCACCTGCACCTTTACATCCCCCCGGTACTTTTTCTCCGTGGTGTAGGTAAAGGTGTTGCCGATCTCCAAGGTCACTTTCTTCTCGTCTACCTGCTTGCCGTTAATGGTAATGCGCAGCTTGTCCGTGCGGGTATCTGTGCCGGCAGGCAGAGAAACGGAAATGTGAATTTTTCGATTAGCGGCCACGGTGGTTGTGGTAGTCGTGGTCTTTTTCGTGGTAGTTTCTTTCTTCTTGGTTGCCTTTTCCGTCTTGTCCTTGCCGTCCTTTGCAGCCGAACCGCCGTTACCGGCGGATTTGCCGTCGGCAGCGCTCTCCCCTGCCGCCACGGTGTTGCCCTTGGCGTCCGTTTGGGGTATGGTAACCACCCGGGTTTGGGCTTTGCCGTCCTTATCCGTAACGGTCTTGCCGTTCTCATCGGTCACATCCACCACAGCTGTGACCTCCTGTTCTGTATGTTGCTTTTTGCTGCAAGCAGCGAATGCCAGTACCATACTGCAAGCCAGCAGCAATGCCATTGCTTTTTTCATTATAACAGCTCCTTTATATCTTGTTCATCCGGTTGTAAAAACGCCTGCATCGCCGCGTCGCTGGGCATACGCCAGTCGCCCCGGGGGCTCAGCGACACAGAGCCCACCTTGGGCGAATCCGGAATACAGGAACGCTTAAATTGACTGATAAAGAACCGGCGCAAAAATTCCGTCAGCCACCGGTCAATGGTGGGGCGATCGTACCGGCCGTCAAAGGCTTTCTCCGCCAGCATGGCCAGCTTTTCCCGGTCAAAGCCGAAGCGCACAAAGTGATAGAGGAAAAAGTCATGCAATTCATAGGGGCCGATCTTCTCCTCCGTTTTTTGGGCGATCTTGCCATTGGCGTCCGGGGGCAGCAGCTCCGGCGACACCGGCGTGTCCAGCACATCCCGCAAGATCTCTTCCGTGCGGCCACCTAACTCCCCGGCTACATAATCCACCAGGTATCGCACCAGCGTCTTGGGCACGGAGGCATTCACGCCGTACATACTCATGTGGTCGCCGTTGTAAGTACACCAGCCCATGGCCAGCTCGCTCAGATCGCCGGTACCCACCAGCAAACAGCCTTCTTTATTGGCCAGGTCAAAGAGGATTTGGGTGCGCTCTCTGGCCTGGGTGTTCTCATAAGTAATATCATGCACCGACGGGTCGTGACCAATGTCCGCCATGTGCTGCACACAGGCGTCTGCAATGGAGATCTCTCGCCGGGTGACCCCCAGCGCTTCCATAAGATCCAGCGCGTTGCGATAGGTACGGTCCGTGGTGCCAAACCCGGGCATGGTCACACCCAGCACGGCGCTGGCCGGTTTACCCAGCAGCTCCATGGCGCGCACAGCCACCAGCAGCGCCAACGTGGAGTCCAGACCACCGCTGATCCCCAGCACACAACCCTTGGAGCCTACATGCTCCAGTCGCCCGGCCAAGCCGCTGGCCTGGAGCAGGAAGATCTCCTTGCACCGCTCTCGGCGCTGGGCGTCCGCTGCCGGCACAAAGGGGTGAGGGTCCACAATGCGGTACGCCAAATCATTCTCTGCATTGGGCACCGGGCAAGACTGTACCGCCGCGCCGGGCCGGTTCTCAAAGGACATATTTTGCCGCCGCTGGGCATTCAACTTCTCAACATCCACATCGGCAACGGTGAGCACGCTTTCTCGGACAAACCGCTCCCCCTCTGCCAAAATGCCGCCGTTCTCCGCCACTAAGGTGGCGCCGCTGAACACCAGGTCCGTGGTGCTCTCATGCACCCCGGCGCCGGCATACACATACCCGGCCACGCAGCGGGCGGACTGGCCGGCCACCAGGTCCCGACGATAGGCCGCCTTGGACACATACTCGTCGCTGGCAGACAGATTGGCGATCAAATTGGCGCCTTGCAGCGCCAAAGCACCGCTGGGAGGCTGAGGCACCCACAGGTCCTCGCACAGCTCCACACCCAGCAGCACGCCGCTGCCCAGGTTAAACAGTTGACTGCCCATGGGCACGCCGTTCACCGTCTGTACCGTATCGAAATCCGCGCCGGAGGCGAACCAGCGCTTTTCGTAAAACTCATTATAATTGGCCAGATGCACCTTGGGCGCCATGCCCTGCACCTGCCCGTCCCGGAGCAATAGGGCACAGTTATAAAGGCTATTCTTATAGGGCACCGGGGCGCCGATGAGCACCGCAATGCCCTTGCCCGCCGTATAGGCAGCCAGCCGCTGCACCGCCCGATCCGCCGCCTGCTGGAGCGCAGCGGTAAAGAACAGATCGGCGCAGGTATAGCCGGTGACGGACAGCTCCGGGGTCACCAGCAGGCGTACCTGCTGCGCCACAGCCCGGTCGATTACTGCCTCCAGCTGCCCGGCGTTATAATCCGGGTCTGCCACGCGCAAACGGGGCGCTGCCGCCGCCACTCTGAAAAATCCGTAATTCATTTCATCTCTCCGCTCAGCATGGTAATTTTATAACCAAAGGTGGCTGTCTCCCCCGGCTGCAAAACGGTCACGCCCCGACGGTGTTCCAGGGTGCCGTCCTCGTCCGTACAATGAGAAATGCCGCTCCATGGCTCCAATGCTACAAAGGGGGCGTCATTCTCTGCGGACCAAACCAGCAAGTTGGCCATATCTTGGTACTCCACCTGCACGCCGTAGCCCATCGGACCCAGCAAGGTAGCCGCTTTGGCTTCCACCTGATCAAAAATCAATGCGTCGTCATAAAACAGATCGTGCCGCAGGGGCAGCTCCTGCCCGTTCACCAGCACATTGTACCGACGCGCCGGATCCACGATCCCGGTTTGGTGATCCGGGCGCAAAGGCGCCTTAGTCACAGGGCGATCAAAGCGCACCTTGTAATCCTCAAACCGCTCCCCTGCTGCCAGTGGGCAATTAAAGGCCGGATGGCCGCCGATCACAAAGGGCATAGGCTCCCCGCCGCTGTTGATAATATGATAAGTCACGGCAACGGTGCTGTCCACCAGCTCATAGCGGATCTCCAGCCGATAATCAAAGGGGTACGCCGCCAAAGTGTTGTCATCTGCCACTTGGGTAAAGGTGGCGCCGTTGCGGTGGTGCTCCGTCAGTGTAAAGGGGTTAATGCGGGCCACGCCGTGGCGCTTCATACGGCAGGGCTTGCCAAATGCGGTAGACGCCCCCTTGGGCAGCACCCCCACAATGGGAAAGCAAACCGGCGCCTGACCGGCCCAGTAAGCCGGGTCTCCCTGCCAAAGATATTCTCGGCCGTCCCGCACCAGGGAGCGGAGCATCGCCCCCGCATCCGTAACGGTGACGGCACAGTGTTCATTTTTTAATGTCAGTTCCATAAGAACCCTCCAGTCCCCTTTATTATAGCTTATCCCTACCGGCATTGCAATAAAAACAGGCGGGGTTTTCAGAGTTTACAAAAAAGCCAAAATCTACCTGCAAAATGTTGCAAATCCCCTGCATATAGTATAGAATATGAGTAGCCTTGCGCAAATGCGACAGACAGAGGAGAACGGCAATGGATATTGATACCTTTATTCACGAAGCCATTTTTGGCGAGAAAGAACAGCACCGCATTTTTTACTACCTGATGTGGGAGAACCTGCAGGAGGTGGGCTATGTAATCACCGATGAGAGCGGCTACGAGATTGACAGTGTGTTCAAGGCGGTGGCACTGCAAAATCTGGTAGGCGAGTTTGCCTACCGGTTGTATGATACAGTCAACGAAACCGGATATGAGGATGTACTGGAGTACCTGGGCACCCTGGCTATCGGCGAGGACGATATTCTGCAATACTGCGAGAACGACCCGGAAATTCTGGTAGAGCCGGAGGATTTCGAGCTAACGGTAAAGAACGCGCTGGATACCATCACTGAGCGCACAGCGGACAAGCTGTTAGAAGAATTCTCTGCCGATGATCTGTTTGACTACCTGTTTACCGCCACTTATGACTTTGAGCAAGACTTCACCTACGAGTTTGAGGACACGGACGAATTTCAAGCCTTTGTGGACTCCAACGCAGACCAGCTGGACAACTATAAAGAGGAATACCCGGCTGTTATGCGCTGGGTGGAAGGCGGTATGGTCTGCTGAGCGAATGACAAATATCTATACAAAAAGGGACCTGGATTCAGGTCCCTTTTGCTTTGTATCGTCTGTTATTTACTGCTCTTGTTTCCATTGCCGACTTTGTTCCCGGCAGCGTGCAGCTGCTGGGCAATCTCGGCCAAGCCGGCAGACATGGCGGAGATCATGCGCACCGTTTCTTCCTTGGTATAATCATTGCTGCAATAATCGTTAAGCGCACCGAAAAAGCCAAAAGCCAAAAAGCTCTTGCTTACGGAGGAGCGCTGACTGCGAAAATCCAAAAATTTGTTTTTGCCGATATGATCCGCAATCACATCCGTAATGGCGGCAATATCCAAATACGGCTCAATATTTCGGTTGCGAAACAAGATCCGATATTTTTTCTTGATCCGATTGGCGCTGACAAAAATCGTTAAGAAATACTGGTTAAAGGTGGCTGTGTCCGGCTTCTCCGCCTGGTCGATCACCTTTAATGCCTGCTGGGACAGCTCTTGCACAAAGTCAATTAAAATAGAATTGACCAAATTGAATTTATCGCTGTAATGCAGGTAAAACGTGTTTCGGTTGATCTGGGCTCGCTGGGTAATATCCGTAACGGATACCTTGTCAAATTCGCTCTCCTCCAGCAGTTCAAAGAAGGCGTCCCGAATGGCGCGCTCGGTCTTCACATACCGCAGATCGGTCTCTTTCATTACTTATATCCCCCGTCTCTAATGATCGTATGATGATTATACACCACCATACCAATAAAAGTCAAGTTGGGCGATCTGCTGATTAACTGGCAAGAATGCGGTCTGTTATTTGACCCAGCCTTTCTTAAACATCAGGTGGGCAGACAGCAGCGATACCACCACGCCCACAGGGATCAGTACGCCTACCGCCAAGTCGCCTTTAAAGAGCAACATCAAGCAGACAACGGCAACAGGCACAACAGTCAGCTTAAAGTGCTTGGCAAAATAGCTCATACCCAGCGCGCCGAACAGTGCGGGCACCACCTGCTTAAAAGCAGGGGCAAATACAGAGTCGTCATTTGTCAAGTACGGCAGCACCGGACTGAACAGCAGCACCCCTGCGGCAATCACCAGGGTGGTCACAATAGAGGATGTGGCGCAGGCAATGGTGGAGAGCACCTCGCCCTCCTTGCTCTGGGCGCGCACCTGGGCAGAGTCCAGGGCAGAAAGCACACAGGGCAGCTTTAAGTTATTAATATTCCCGGTTACAAAAGCCAGGTAGGTTGCCCCGGTACCCAGGAGCGGCGTGTATGTCATCACTTCAATCACCGCGGTGGGATAAAACAGCAGGGCAATAGGCGCCAACCCCTTAAACACCACCTGGGCGGAGGGAAAAGCATGCAGATGGGCGCTGATCGCAACCGGCAGCATTAAGAAAATAAACAAGGCGGAGATCACCCAAAAGCGACCGTACAGGTGGGTCTTTTCATTATAATCTTTCATATTAGCCCCTCCATTCCAGCCAAGCAATGTGGGTGGGCAGCACCTTGGCCAGCAGCATCACCGCACCCATACCGATAAACATCGCCAGCGGCATAGCCATACTTTGCAGCCAGGCAATCTTTTTCTTTTTCTCAATCTGCATAAACAGCAGCATAGACAGCATAGACACCGCCAAAGCGGTAATACTCATGATCCCGGCGCCGTCGCCCAGCACCGCCTTGTCGCCCTGGCCCACAATAGCACGGCCCACAAAGGCACTGATCAGACCGATAAACGCCGCGGCGCTCATTACATCCGCCCAGGCAGTATTCTTGCTTACCGCCTTGCCGATACTGTTTTGAATTTTCTTCATGGCAAAGGGAATGATCACAAGAGGCATCACAGAGCCCAGAGTCATCACCCACGCGGCGGTAGAAAAGCCCAGGGGATCCGTGATCTCCGTGGACAGGCCGCCGGTATAACCCAGTGCCTCCATGGCAGACTCCGCTGCCGGCACCTCATAAGAAATGGCACCGATCACTGTCAGCCGGATCCAGGGCAGCACAATGCCCAGCGCACCGGACAGGGTAAGGATGGTTGCCACAATAGAGATGGCAGGCGCCAGGCTGAACAGCGCTGACTGGGTCACCGTACCTCGCATGGTGGCGGTGGACAGCCCCAGCTTTTTGCCCTGCTTCCAGGCACGAATGAGAAAAAACAGCGACTGGGCCAGCACAAAGATGACAATAAAGCCGCCCAGAGCATACATAAATCCGCTTTCTTTAAAATCCATATCACTTCCCCCTTTACTCTGCGGTCATCAACCGAATATAGCGCTTAAAGAAGGTGACGCCCTGGGTCATCTGACCCACGGGAATGCGCTCATTGGTGGAGTGGGTGGTGAGCAGCAGCGCCGTGTCCACCGTAAAGGGCGCAAAGCGATAAATATTGCTGCACACATTCTCGTAATTATAAGCGTCTGTGCCGCCCATCACCAAATAGGGCGCCACAATATTTTTTTCGTCCAGATTGACGGACAGCCGACGCAGGGTATCAAAAGCCCGGGTGTCCGTGGGTGATACAATGCTGGGCTCCTTGCCCTTGATGAATTCAATCTCCACATTGTCGCCGCCCATATATTTCTCAATATGCCGCTGCACATCCGCAATGGTCTGGCCCGGCATAATGCGGAAGTTTACCGTTACGCTGGCCTTTTGGGGCAGCACATTGGCGGCAGGCGAACCGCTGGCCATAGTCACACCGGTCGTGGTGCGGATCAAAGATGCAGCCGGCGGGATCTGCTTCATCACCAGCTTCAGCACCGGGCGCAGCAGCCACAGGTTGCACAGTACCACCCGCCCCGGGTAGGTGGCGTGGCGGCCGATGTCCGTAAACATATTATAAACAAAAGGCAAAATGGTGCTCTTAAATTGGTGGTTCTCCAGTCGCTCCACCTTCTTTGCCAACTGGCCGATGGCGGTGTGTTTGGGTGGTTGAGAAGAATGGCCGCCTTTGGACTTTACAGTAATCTTAAAGTCCGCATAGCCTTTCTCTGCCACGCCCACGCCGGTCAGGTTGGCGTCCAGCAGCCCCTTTACATGCGCCGGCAGCATAGCGCCGCCCTCGTCTACCACGCTGTCCAGGTGCACGCCCCGGCGTTCCAATTCCCGCGCCAATTCCCGGGCACCGTTATTGCCGCCGCTGACGATCTCCTCATTATGCCCCAGGCACAGGTACACCCCGCGCTTTGGGGTATAGCCCTCCTCCAGCAGCGTCTCCACGCTCTCCATCAGGCAGATCAGGTGGTTCTTCATGTCCAGCGCACCGCGACCCCAAATAAACCGGCCGTCATTTACGCCGTCAAAGGCTGGATGTTCCCAGTCTCCCTCGGTGCCCTCGCTGATGGGCACCACATCCTGATGAGCCAAAAAGGCAATAGGATCCAGGTCGGGATCCGTCCCCTCCCAGTAAAACAACAGACTGGCAGTGGAAATATGATCCAGTTTCAGATTTTTGTGAATCAGCGGGTAGGACTGTTCCAAAAACGCATGGAAGCGGTCAAACGCGCCCCAATCCGTTTGGCTCTCATCCTCACAGGAGATGGTCTTGATCTGAATCGCCTGACTGAGCCGGTCGCACGCCCGCTGCCCGTTCACCTGCTCCGGCGGGAATTCCTCCCGCTGGGGCTTGGGCGCCGTAAAGAACGCTGCGCGGATCAGCGTGATCACGATAAACGCAGCCAGCAAGCCTAAAATAATATACAAAGCCGTCATTTTCTTTTCCCCTTTCCGTAAAAAACAGCCTTAATCTGCAAAGCGGCACCCAAACCCGGGTACCGCTTATACATTTGTATTGAACTTACACGCTTATTTTGCTGCGCCCAGCCCTTTCTCATCAAAGTTCAGAATGGTACTGAGCACTACCTCGTAACCGGTCTTAAGGGCCTCCGGCACCAGGCGCTCCGCCGTATCCCGGCGATTATGGTAATAGTCGGCCGGTGTCGGGTCCATAGCAGCCAGGCAGGTGGCGTGAATCCCCGCCTGGGACAATGCCGCTGCGTCGGAAGAACCGAAGAACACGCTGGCGAACTTCAAATCCTTATGACCTGCCTCAATGGCACTGTCCATCACCAGCTGGCTGAAGGGCTTAGAGTTCTTCACCGTACCGGTCATATCCTTGCTATACACATTCAGGTATTCCAGATCCGTTAAGGTATCTACACACAGCACAGCGGTCTCAATCTCGTCGCACTCTTTTTTATGGTCCTTGGCCCACTGCTTGCAGCCACGCAGACCGGCCTCCTCGCCGTCTGTGATCATGCAGCACACCTCGGTATTTTCAAATTCCACACCGGCCATATCCAGCATACGCAAAGCACACACCGCCGCATAAGTACCGGTCAGGTTGTCATTGGCGCCGGGAGAAATGGTCTTAAAGTCCACAAAGCAGAACAGGGTGATCATAAACAGCGCGGTGACAAAGTGGAAATAGTAGCTGTAATTCAGCATGAAATCGCCGAAAGCGCCCATATCCGCAAAGTGAGCAATCAGGCAGATCACTGCGATAATAAAGGAGATGATCGCGCAGACAATGGTACCGCCCATAAAAATTCCCATCAAGGGCAGCTTGCCCTTTGCATAGTACAGATGACGCCATTCATAGGCTGCGTCAATATGGCCGCTGATTACAATGCGGCGCTTAACCTCGCCGGTGGGCTTGCGGGTGGCGCAAAAGTTGTGGCCCTCTACCTTCTTATAAAGCGGATCCATAAACTGCTTGTAAAACAGGAACTCCATTACGGTGATAAACAGCCCCACAAAAGTCACACCGCCAACAATACACTGGGCGATCCACCAAGGCAGCACACTGGTAAACACCAGAGCGGCACACACCACCACAGCCAGGATGATGGCTACACTGACGATTTTTGTAAAGTGCAAAAAGGCCTTAGGCGCCATTTTGTAGCTTTCAAAGTGGGTCTCGTCACAGAAGGGGTCCATCTCTTTTTTGATGTGCTTCTCGGCAGCCAGACAGTTGCTGTTGCCGGACTCCCGGGGACCGTACTTCTTAATGATGTTGGTGATCTCCTTGACTGTGTAATCCACATTTTCGTCGATCACCTGCTGGGGAAATTGGCTAAATTTCATACTTATTTTTCTCCTTTTGCTTTGCGTTCTTCGTTGAGCTTCAACTCATAATGGGTGTCGCCGCAGTAAAACAGACGGCGGGGCTTTTGCCGCTGGAAGGTGCCCGGCTCCGCCACGCTGGTTACAGCATAGCCGATCCCCAAGGCGTCCAGCGTAGGCTTAAAGGCCTCCAGTCGCTCTTTGAAGTCCGCGTATTTTTTTCTCTCTTCGGCCGACCAGGCAACCTCTGCCAGAGCCTGCATACGGGGGTACACATTCAGATCCAGTTTTGGACGCTTGTCGATCCACTCGGTCCATACCTCAGCCTCTACGCCCAGCACATGGTCATAGGAACGAGGCGGGATATGATAACGACCCGGGTCGAAATCGTATGTATAGCTCAACGGGTACTGCCCGTAGGTCATATCAAAGTAAAAACTGCGGTGATTGCTTAGGATCACATCGCCGCCGCGGGCAATATGCCGCTCCACATTCTTATCCCGCTTGGGGGTCCAGTATTGACCGATCACAGAGGGGTCCAGATTGCCGGCGGCCAAAATCTCATTCCAGCCGATCAGGCGCTTACCCTTCTGCTTTACATATTCCAGCACCCGGTTGTTGAACCAGCCTTGCAGCTCTTCCACATCGTTGAGGTGCATCTCTTTCATCTTCGCCTGGCAGTGGGGACACTTCTTCCATTCGTCCTTGGGCGCCTCATCGCCGCCGATATGGAAGTAAGGCGCGTCAAACAGTTCGCACACTTCATCAATCACATCAAAGATAAACCGGAAGGTACTCTCCTTGCCCAGGCAGGCAGAGCGGTTCCAGTCCATAACGCCGTGCAATGTAGGCACACGACCGCCAAAGTAGCCGGGCACCTGGCGTTCCAGTTCCCGACAAGCCAACCAGGGATAAGCTGCCTGCGCCGCCGCAAAATGGGCAGGCATGTCAATCTCCGGCACAACCATAATGCCCCGGGCGTTGGCATAGGCCACGATCTCCCGAATATCCTCCTGGGTATAAAAGCCCTCATGAGGCTCGTTGACCATGTGAGAAGTATGCCAGCCGTCCACCTGGGTGCAGGTGCGCTTAGAGCCGATCTCCGTTAAGCGCGGATATTTTTTGATCTCAATGCGCCAACCCTGATCGTCCGTCAGGTGCCAGTGGAACACATTGAGCTTCATCATAAAGAGCATATCCAGCAGTCGCTTGACTTCTTCTTTGCCAAAGAAATGGCGGCTCTCGTCCAGGCTCATACCGCGCCAACCCCAACGGGGAGCATCGTGAATGCTGCAGCAGGGCACCGTACGCCCGCCGATATCATAATCCGCCAAAATACGCAGGGATTGCAGCGCATAGTAAGCACCGATAGGCGTAGCGGCAGTGATGTGCACCTTCTCCGGGGTCACATTCAAGGTATATGCTTCCTTTTGCAACGCCGGGTTGCGGGTGACAACAATCCGTGCCTCCCGGGTGGTGGTGCGTACCAAAGGAATACGCAGTTCGCTCTTCACCTTCTCGCCATCCTGCAAGGTGAAGGCGCCGTCCAACGCCTGATATGCGCGGGGATTAGGAATCAAATGCATACTCATTCTCCATTTCTGAAATTCCGACCGGGCGCAGCGCGTCGGATCGGGTAAAGAGTGAAATAAAAATGCGTGCGTTTTCACGCCGTCTATTTTACCATATTTTCACCATAATGTAAACGCTTTGAGCCGCGCAAATTGTGATTTTTGTATGTTCGACACATTGCTGCATCCGCCGCATAAGTGACCCATGTTCAAAATTCGTGCCTTGACATCGCCGTGCATCGCGTTATAATAAGTATGCTTAGATTGCAGAAATGAGTTGACGACTATGGAACAAAGCAAAGATTTTTTAGCCACCCGGCCCATCGGACGACTGCTGCTCCAACTGTCCCTGCCCACAGTAGCCGCCCAATTGATCAATATGCTTTACAATGTGGTGGACCGCATTTACATCGGCCACATTCCCGGCGAGGGCGCGCTGGCGCTTACCGGGGTGGGCGTGTGTATGCCGCTGATCCTAATCATCTCCGCCTTTGCGGCATTGGTGGGCAACGGCGGCGCACCTCGGGCCTCCATCGCCTTAGGCAAGAAGCAAACGGCAGAAGCGGAGCAGATTCTGGGCAACTGCTTTGTCACGCAACTGCTGGTGTCTGCGGTGCTAACAGCGGTGGTACTCATCTGGAACCGGCCGCTGCTACTGGCATTCGGAGCCAGCTCCAACACCATTGATTACAGCGTGGCCTATATGAACCTTTACGCCTTAGGCACCGTATTCGTGCAGCTGACCCTTGGCATGAACGCCTTTATCACCGCCCAGGGCTTCGCTAAGGTAGGTATGCTCTCGGTGCTCATCGGCGCCGTTGCCAATACAGCACTGGATCCGTTGTTTATCTTCGGCTTCCACATGGGTGTGCAAGGTGCCGCACTGGCTACCGTGCTGTCCCAGGGACTGTCCTGCCTGTGGGTGCTGTCTTTTTTACTTGGCAAAAAGACTTTTATCCGTATTCGCCGGTGCAATCTGCGTCTGCACGCCAAGGTCATTCTCCCCTGCCTGGCGCTGGGCAGTGCCCTGTTCGTCATGCAGGCCAGCGAGAGCGTGATCTCCGTATGCTTTAACACTTCGCTGCTAAAATACGGCGGCGATCTGGCAGTGGGTGCCATGACCATTCTCACCAGCGTCATGCAGTTTGCCATGCTGCCGCTGCAAGGGCTTGGACAAGGTGCCCAACCCATTATCAGCTACAATTACGGTGCCGGAAACAGCAACCGCGTACGCCGCGCGTACCGACTGCTGCTCACTTGCAGCGTTTGCTACGCCATGCTCTTTTGCCTGCTGATCCAACTGTTCCCCGGCGTGTTTGCCGCCATCTTCACTTCTAACGCAGAATTGCTGACCTTTACCAAGCCGATGCTGCGCATTTACACTCTGGCGCTGGGGCTGTTTGGTATTCAAATCGCCTGTCAAATGACCTTCACCTCTCTGGGCAACGCCAAGGCGTCCATCATCGTGGCGGTGATGCGCAAGTTTATTCTACTGCTGCCGCTAATCTATATTATGCCCCACCTGTATACCGCTGACCTAACCAAGGCCGTCTTTATGGCAGAACCGGTGGCAGATGTGCTGGCGGTGGCCTTCACCGGCGTTCTTTTCTTCTTTGAATTCCGCAAGGCCCTGCGTGCCATGCCAAAAAGCGAGAAAAGAAGCTAAAAGCAAATGTCGCCTGTACCGGGCAGCGCCGTTTCTCTGTCCTATAATTCTCCCTGTCATTTGCACCCGGTGGCTTTTTGTGTTACAGTAAGAGTGCAAGGGAGGTCATGGTATGAAAAAGCAACAGGACAAAAACAACCCGCCGGAGGAATGGGAACTGACCCTGACCCTGGAACCGGAGGAAGAAGAACAACCGGAACCCGGCGACGGCAGCGCCTTAACGGACGAGGACATTCTGCTGCTGGGGTACTTAGACCGCCACTTGGGTGGCAAAAAATAAAAAGCTGTCCCCCTTTGGCGCTTTGTGTTATACTGAAAGTACCAAGGGGGATTTTTATGCGCGTATTTGATTTTGACAACACCATTTATGACGGTGAGAGCGTCATTGACTTTTATCTGTTCAGCCTGCGCCGCAATCCAAAGGTGGCACGCTATGTTCCGGTGGTGCTGTATCACCTGCTGCGCTATAAGTTGGGGCGCACCACCATGGCAGACTTGGAGCAGGCCGGACGCAAGTACGCCGCCCAATACCTCAGCAGCTTTAATGACCCAGAGGGGCTGGTCCGGGACTTTTGGGATGGGCATATGCGCAAGATCAAAGCCTGGTATCACCCGGAAAAGGACGATGTGATCGTCACCGCCTCGCTGAATTTGATTATGGACGAGGTGTGCCGCCGCCTTGGGGTGCAGCACTGTATCTGCTCCGTGGTGGACCGCCAAACCCTGACGGTGGAGTATATCAACTTCAGCGCCAATAAGGTGTCCGCTTTTTGCAAATGCTTTGGAGCAAGCGCCGTACCGGACGCATTCTATACCGACAACACCGCCGACCTGCCCATGATCCATCTCTCCCGCACCGCCTACAAAGTCCGCCACAACCGCATAACCCGAATTAAATAGCAAAAAATCCCACCCGAGCAGGCAACACCTGTATCGGGTGGGATTTTTTATGTTTTCTGCTTTACTCGTCGTCGGAGGAGAGTTTGAGCACTGCCAGGAAGGCCTCCTGGGGCACCTCCACCTGACCGAACTGGCGCATACGCTTTTTGCCCTCTTTCTGCTTTTCCAGCAGCTTTTTCTTACGGGTCACATCGCCGCCGTAGCACTTGGCCAGCACATCCTTGCGCAGGGCCTTTACCGTCTCGCGGGCAATGACCTTGCCACCGATAGCCACCTGCACCGGTATCTCAAACAAATGCCGCGGGATATGCTCCTTGAGCTTCTCCGCAATGCGGCGCCCCCGCTGGTAAGCCTTGTCCCGGTGGATAATAAAGCTCAGCGCATCGATGGTATCGCCATTGAGCAGCACATCCACCTTCACCAAATCCGAGCGGCGGTATTCCTTGATCTCATAATCGAAAGAAGCGTAGCCACGGGTGCGGGATTTGAGTGCATCAAAGAAATCATAGATAATTTCATTTAGCGGCAGCTCGTAATGAATATCCACCCGATCCGGGGTGATATAGCTCATATTCTTAAAGATCCCCCGCCGATCCTGGCACATATCCATAATGGTGCCCACAAACTCGCTGGGTACATAAATATTGCAGTCCGCAAACGGCTCCTCGCAGTAGTCAATCAGGGACGGATCCGGGTAATTGGTGGGATTGTCGATCTCCACCATGGTGCCGTCGGTCATGTGGATCTTGTAGATCACCGAGGGCACGGTGGTAATCAGATCCAGGTTGTACTCTCGCTCCAGGCGCTCCTCAATGATCTCCAAATGCAGGAGACCCAAAAAGCCACAGCGAAAGCCAAAGCCCAGGGCGCCGGACGTCTCCGGCTCATAGCTTAGGGACGCGTCATTAAGCTGCAGCTTCTCCAGCGCGTCTCGCAGGGCCTCATAATCCGCACCGTCTGCCGGGTACACACCGCAGAACACCATTGGGTTCACCTTGCGGTAACCGGGCAGCGGCTCCGCTGCCGGCGCATTTGCCAAAGTGATGGTATCGCCCACCCGGGCGTCGGAAACGGTTTTGATGGACGCGGTAATATAGCCTACCTCGCCGGAGGAGAGCACGCCGGTATTCTCCATGGAAGTGGCCCGCATACGACCCACCTCCACCACGGTAAACTGGGCACCGGTGGCCATCATACGCATGGTGTCACCGGCCTTGATTTTGCCGTCCATGACGCGCACATACACGATCACGCCACGGTAGCTGTCATAAACCGAGTCAAAGATCAGCGCGCGCAGGGGCGCATTGTCGTTGGCAACCGGCGGGCGGATCTCCGTCACAATCCGCTCCAGCACCTCCTCCACATTCTGCCCGGTCTTGGCAGACACGCGGGGGGCGTCCATACAGGGAATGCCCACCACTTCTTCTACCTCCTGGACCACCCGCTCCGGGTCCGCTGCCGGCAGGTCGATCTTGTTGATCACCGGCATAATGTCCAGGTCGTGATCCAAAGCCAGGTAGGTGTTGGCAAGGGTCTGCGCCTCTACGCCCTGGGAGGCGTCCACAATCAAGATAGCGCCCTCGCAAGCCGCCAGCGAGCGGCTGACCTCGTAGTTAAAGTCTACATGGCCGGGGGTGTCGATCAAGTTAAACTCGTAGTGCTCGCCGTTTTTGGCGTCATAGCCCAGCGTCACCGCATGCGCCTTAATGGTAATGCCCCGCTCCCGCTCCAGGTCCATATCATCGAGAATTTGCTCCTGCATATCCCGCTGCTGCACAGAGCTGGTCAGCTCCAACAGTCGGTCCGCCAAAGTGGACTTGCCGTGGTCAATGTGGGCAATGATGGAAAAATTGCGAATGTTCTCTTTCTTTACAGCCAATGGTCTTCCTCCGAAAGTCAATGAATCAGCGCCCGGGCTCCGAAGATGGCCAGCAGGCACAAGCCTACGCTCAGTAGCGCATACAAGATTGCCGGTGCCGTGTGCCCGCTGCTCAGCAGGTCATAGGTCTCCAGCGAGAAGGTGGAAAATGTGGTAAACCCGCCGCAAAGCCCCACCTTCAAAAACAGCAGCAGCGGCTGGGAATTGATTTTATTTTTTTCACACAAAGCGGCCAGCAGCCCGATCACAAAGGCACCCAGCATGTTGATGCACAGGGTGATGATGGGGAAGGGCGTTTGCCGCACCGGGATCAGCCCAAGCAGATAGCGCAACACGGCACCCACAAAGCCACCCAGACCTACAAAAATTACATTGGTCATTTCTCCTCCTGCTGCCGAGTCAGCTGCTGCACCTGCCGGGTCTCTGCCAGCACCGCCTTGCGCTTAAAGGGCAGGCGCAAAATCCGCAACAAATAGAACCAGGGCAGCAGCCAGGGGTGCCGGTCCAGCGTCTTAAAGTCCGCGTGCATTTTTTTCTTATCCGGAAACAAGCGCCGCCACAGATACCGCCGCCGCTGCGCCGAGCCGGACAGTTGGGCACCCTGGGCATTCAGCTGGCGCACCAGGGTCAGTTTGCTGTCACCAAACACACCGCCCTGCATACAGACGGTGAGCATTTGCATTTCGTCCCGATCCAGTTCCCTGTCTTCAAACAAATCCTGCGCCAGGCGCAATACCAGGCGGGCAAAATCCAATATGCCCATTTTGCCAAATTCCGCTTCAATATACGACCGATCCAGCCGTGCGTTTTCTTTGGTATAAAGCAAATACACATCGGCCAAAAAGCGCACACCACAGCCGTTGGTGGAATAATGCTTGTACATGTGGGCAACGGTATAGAGATAATTGTCGCTTACATCCATAACGAATGCGTGCGGGTGGTCCGGGTCTCGGGTGGCCCGCTGCCACAACCCGTCAAACCGGGGACAAAAGTCCTTCTCGTCAAAAAACAGGGTGCGATGGAACTCAAAAGTGGCATAAGGCGGCTTGTGGAAGTCGTCGGAATTCTCGCCGCAGGCGGTCATCTTGTACCCAGCCTTGCGCATGATCCGCAGCAGCTGCTCCCGCCCTACCGGATCATACAGAATGTCGTTATCCGTCATTTGGCGCATAGAGGTCTTGGGGTAATATTCCCGCAACAGCAGTCCTTTTAAGGGCATATAGTCAATGCCTGCTTCATCCAGCCGGGCAAACAGCTGTCCCCGCTCATGATCCATGGTGATGGTGCGGGTCAGCTCCGTGTAGGTATAGTTTTCCCAGCGCTTTTTCTCCCCCTCCGGCACACCGGGCAGCGCCGCCAGCAGCGGAAAGACAATGTTATATACCTGCTGCCGCCGGGCCAGGTCAAAAATTGCGTCAAAATCCAGCCCCTCCGGCACCGCAGGCGCAGACGCACCGGTCAGCGCGCACCGCAACAGTGCCAACAAATAGGCGCAGGTCTGATTTTCGATTTGCATACTCAGTCCAGCACCCCGGCAGCCCGCAGGGTATCCAGCATTTCACGCACATCCGCCCGAGCTGTGTCTGCGTCTACATCGTATTTCTCCGTGAGCGCCGCCACCAGGCTGTCCTCCGTCTGCTCCGTCTGGAGCAACTCAAACAGGAACGCCGCCGTTGGATTGTTGTGGATCACACCGTTAAAGTGCTTCATGGCCTTCCCGGTAGCAATGGCAAAATCCTCGCCATCCACATGCCCCAGCACCATACCGTCTTTCAGTTTCATTTGTTTTGTCCTTTCATATCGCAGGTTGGATTAACTTCTGTCTTATATATAGGATCCAGGCCGTGCCGGATTGTACAAGCAAGCCAATTTGAACCATCCGGAAATTCCGGAGAGTTTGTTATTTATCCCTTGGCAAAACAGAACTTTGTTATGCATAAGCGCTATATGTTATTGTGAAAATAATATAGCACCCGGCCTTGCGTATCATAAAAGTAAATGTTATACATGGTCGTGGCTGTTTGTCCATCCTCCCATGTATGTTCTTCAACATCAAAATAAATGTAATCTTCCGTGTCAACGATCCTTCGATCAAAATCATAATTCAACGCCACTTCGCTTGAAGGATCACTTTCTTTGATCGTTTTCAACCAATCCTCATAGTCATCTAAGAGCCGATTCATTTTCGATATATCTTTTGGTTGTACTTGCTTCAAATATGGATTATCTTTAATCGCAGCACATTTATAATCATATTTTGCATAATCCGTATAGTCTTGAAATCCTTCTGAGGTAAAAGCCTGGCAGCTTTCATATTTTCCCAAAGAAGCGATCACTTTATCCTCTGCCGCTTTGCAAACAATAACCGTTGCCAACACAAACAAAAAGCACACCAGCAACGCCAGTCTCTTTACCCAACGATGTTTGACAAAAGACATACAATACGCCCTCTCCAATTACTATGTTTGTTCATTTTCTTTCTTTGACAGCAAAACTACAGTCTCCACATGGGGGGTGCGTGGGAACAGGTCTACGCCGCAAGCGCGGCGGGCGATGTAGCCCATGGTGGCCAAAAGCGCCAAGTCCCGTGCCAAGGTTGCCGGGTCACAGGACACATACACCAGCCGCTTAATGCCCATTTTGTCAATAGCGGCGAACACCTCCGGCGCGCAGCCCTTGCGGGGCGGGTCTACGATGGCCACATCCGGGCGCACGCCCTGGGACGCCAACTGCGTTGCCGCACCGGCTGCGTCCGCACACAGGAATTCTGCATTCTCAATACCGTTGCGCCGGGCATTCTCCCGGGCGTTCTCCACCGCCTGGGGAACCACCTCCACGCCGATCAGCCGGCGGCAGCGATCCGCTAAAGTCAGGCCGATGGTGCCCACGCCGCAGTACAGATCCAGCAGCACCTGGTCGCCGGTCAAGCCGGCAAAATCACCGGCCAGCGCATACAAGCGTTCACATTGGTCGTGGTTGACTTGATAAAAAGCATGGGGGCCGATGGCAAAGGTCTTGCCGCACAGCTTGTCCAGCAGTTCGCCCTTGCCCCAAAGCACCCGGTCCCGGTCACCCAAAATCACATTGGTGCGCCGGGTGTTGCTGTTTAGCACCACGCCCACCAAACCGGGCACAGCGGCACGCAAGGCGGCGCAAAGTGCGTCCCCGCCGGGCAGATCCGTGCCGTTGATCACAATACAAGCCAGCACCTGGCCGGTAGCCTGGCCCTTGCGGAAATACAAGTGGCGCAGCAGGCCGGTGCCGGTCTCCTCATTATATACGGAAATTTGATGTTCTTCCGCCCATTGCAGGCAAGCCGCCACACCGGCGGAAAAATCCGTGCACTGGAGCAGGCAATCTCCGGTAGGCACCACACGGTGGCTCTTATAGGCATAAAAACCGGCTACCGGTCGGCCGTCTTGCAGCTGCACCGGGTACTGGGCTTTATTGCGATAGCGCACGGTATCGGGCGCTGCCAACACGCCCTCCACCTGCAAATCCAGGTGGCCGATCCGCTGAAAAGCGTCATCAATCCGCTGCTGCTTAAAGCGCAGTTCCTCCGCGTAATCCACCGTGCGAAAGGCACAGCCGCCGCACTGGGTGGACACCGGGCAGTCACTCTCCACCCGATGAGGCGATGGCTCCAGCACCTGCTGCAGCCGGGCAACGGCATAGTTCTTTTTGGCTTTAATGATATGCGCCGTAACCACATCGCCGGGCACGCCGCCACGCACAAAAATCGGCACGCCGTCCTTGCGCCCGATGGCGCTGCCCTCGGAAGTCAAGGCGGTTATATTCAGTTGAATCTCGTCATTCTTTTTGAGTTGCACCCAAATCACCGTCCTTTATCATAGCATAAAACCGCGGGAAAAGGAAGTGTTAAAATGAAAAAGGCGGCGGGCAAATTTCCTTGCCTGCCGCACTTTTTTGCAGATTTAACGATGGGCGGCCCGCTGCACTGCCTTGACCAGTTCCACCACCGGGATCACCGCCAGTGCCAGCGCCATTGACACACCGTAGGCTGTACCGGACAGCGGAACAAAATCAAAGGCCGCAGCCAACGCCGGCACATACAGCACCACCGTGGACAGCACCAAAGACAGCGCCATTGCACCCCACAAATAGCCGTTTTGCCCCATAGAGAACAAACTGGCCCGGCGTGAGCGCATATTAAAGCTATGGAAGATCTCCGCCATAGACAGGGTAAAAAACGCCATGGTCATGCCGGTTTTATGGGCCAGCGGGTCCGTAATACGTACCAGTGCCGCCCAGTCCATTTGTACCGGGCAGGTAAGCAGCAGACCGCTGAAGTAAGCCAGCAGGGTCACCGCCGTTACCAGCAGTCCCTGCCAGGCCACATCGAAGCCCATACCCCCGGCAAAAATGCCGTCCTTTGGATCTCGAGGGCGGCGGCGCATGATCTCCGGCTCGCCCCGCTCCATACCCAGTGCCAGCGCCGGGAAGCAATCGGTGATCAAATTGATCCACAGAAGGTGTACCGGCTCCAAAATGGTAAAGCCCAGCAGAGTGGCCACCAAAATGGTGAGCACCTCTGCCAAGTTAGAAGACAGCAAAAACTGAATAGACTTGCGGATATTGTCATACACCCGGCGGCCCTCCTCCACGGCCGCCACAATGGTGGCAAAGTTGTCGTCCGTCAGTACCATATCTGCCACATTCTTGGTCACATCCGTGCCGGTCATGCCCATACCTACGCCAATATCCGCCGCCTGAATGGCCGGGGCGTCGTTGACCCCGTCGCCGGTCATGGCAGTCACAGCCCCCTGCCGGTGAAAGGCCTCTACAATGCGCACCTTATGCTCCGGCTGCACCCGGGCAAACACACTGCACCGGGCAACGGCATCGTCCAACGCCCGATCGTCCATTTGGCTCAGCTGGGCGCCGGTGAGCACCTCCCCCTCCGGCTCCAAGATCCCCAGCTGCCGGGCAATGGCCGCGGCAGTATCCCGATGATCGCCGGTGATCATCACCGGACGAATGCCCGCTTGGCGACAAGCGGCAATGGCCTCCACCGCCTCCGGGCGCACCGGATCCATCATACCCACCAGCCCCAGGTAGCAAAGCCCCTGTTCCAGTGCCTCCGGCGACCGGGCAGACGGCAGGGACGGGTACTGCCTGGTTGCAGCACAAAGCACCCGCAGCGCCCGGTCTGCCATACGCCGATTTTCGTCCAGGATCCGGCGGCGCAGATCCTCAGTCAAGGGTACCGCCCTCCCCTGCTGCCAGGTGTGGGTGCACCGCTTCAGCACCACATCCGGCGCACCCTTGGTGTACTGCACCACGCCCTCCGGGGTGCGGTGGAGCGTCGTCATCATCTTGCGGGCAGAGTCAAAGGGCAGTTCACCCACCCGGGGGTACTGCCGCTCCAGCGCCGCCTTTTCCAACCCCAGGTCTGCCGCGTCCTGCACCAGCGCCACCTCTGTGGGTTCACCCTCTATGCGGTCCTCGGCTCGGTGGGCGTCCGAACACAGCGCCATAGCGGCCATAAGCTGCTCCGGCGGCACACCGGTGCGGGCGGTAACGGTCATTTTATTTTGAGTCAGCGTGCCGGTTTTGTCCGAGCAGATCACCTGCGTACAGCCCAGAGTCTCCACCGCTGTCAGTCGCCGGATCACTGCGTGGCGACGGCTCATTTTGGTCACGCCGATGGACAACACAATCGTCACCACCGCTGCCAGCCCCTCCGGAATGGCAGCCACCGCCAGGGACACCGCCACCATAAAGGTGGACAGCGCGCCGCTAAAGGTCAGCCCGCCTGCCAGTAAGCTGCGCCCTACATCTAACGCAAAGATCCCGGCACAGATGGCCAGCACCAGCAGGGACAAAATTTTAGACAGCTGGGTCAATTTCTTTTGCAGAGGCGTGGCGTTCTGTCCGGCGGTGTTCAGGGCGTGGGCAATGCGCCCCATTTGCGTGTCCATACCGGTGGCAATCACCACAGCACGCCCGCGGCCGTACACCACATTGGCACCCATAAATACCAAATTGCTGCAAGCGGAGGGCGGCAGCGCCTGCCCATCGTCCGGCAAAGGAGCCGCGGATTTTTCCACCGGCTGGGACTCGCCGGTAAGGGCGGATTCCTCCACCCGCAGGCCAATGCTCTCCAGCACCCGGCAGTCTGCAGGAATACGGTCACCGGCAGACAGCAGTACCACATCGCCGGGCACCAGAGAGCGGCTGGGCACGGTACACTCTGCCCCGCCCCGCAGCACCCGAGAGGTGGCCGGGGTCATCTCCTGCAAGGCAGCAATGGCCTTTTCCGCCTTGCTCTCCTGCACCACACCTAAGACGGCATTCACCGTCACCACGGTCATAATGATCAGAACATCCGCCGGGAATTCCCGGTGTACTACGCACAGCACCGCAGACACGGCGGCCGCCGCCAGCAGCACCAGGATCATCGGGTCGGATAGTTGCAGCATAAACCGCCGCCACAGGCTGTCGCCCTTTTTCCGCGCCAGCCGGTTTTCGCCATGTTTTGCCAGCCGGGCAGCCGCCTGTTTGCGGCTCAGCCCACCGGGGGCGCTGTTCAGCTCCCGCAGCACCCGCTCTGCCGTCCATCTGTATGCCTGCATTGCAAAACCTCCCATTTGAAAATAAAAAGACCCGTATATAGGATCACTACATACGAGTCTGTTTTTTATTCCGGGTGGCGGTTCGTCAGGCGCGAGCCACCATTTCGCCGTATTCTTCCTTGCTTTTCTTAATAAAGGCCGCCACCGCCTCTGCGGTGGGCATAGCGTCCGAGCAGCTGTGGGCGGAGATGAGCATAGAGGCCGAGGCGGAGCCGAACTCCAGGCACTCGATCATCTCTTTGCCTTGCAGCAGGCTGTACAGAAAAGCGGAGCCGTAGCCGTCGCCGCCGCCAAAACCCTTGAGCACCACCGCCGGGAAGGGCTTAATGGAGTAATAATTGCCGTCGTTGGTGTAGGCGGTGGAGCCGTCTTTGCCGTGCTTAATGACGCAAATCGTCGCACCAAAGGACTGCCAGTAGCGGGCGCTCTCCGGGTCGGACCCTTTTACGCCCACAATGCCCTCCATCAGATCAAATTCCTCACGAGAGCCCATAATAATATCCGCACCGCGAGCCACTAAGCTGTAATACACAGCAATCTCGTCCTTGGACTGCCAGGTGTACGCCCGATAGTCGATGTCAAAGATAATGCGCACATTGTTTTTCTGGGCCAGCATCATGGCCTTTAAGCAGGCCTCTCTGGACGGAGACTTGGCCAGCGCCGTACCGCTGATCACAATGGCCTTAGCAGAAGCAATATACGCCTCGTCAATATCCTCCGGCGCCAGGCAAAAATCCGCCACATTATCCCGGTACATTAAGATGGAGGACTGCTCTTTAGACAGAATTTCCGTAAAAGTCAGGCCAATACACTCGCCGTTCTTGGCTCGGGTCACATGGGAGGTGTCGATCCCCTCATTTTGGAAATACTCCACCACATAGTCCCCAAACTGGTCGGCAGACACACAACCGCAAAAGCCCACCTTGCAGCCCAGCCGGGCCAGGCCTACGGCAATATTGGCCGGGGAGCCGCCTACATACTTGTTAAAGTTAGACGACTGGGACAACGGCTTATACATATCCGTGGGGTTAAAATCAATGGCAATGCGGCCGATGGGGATAAAATCCAGCGGTTTGGTTCTGTCAAATTCAATGTACTTCATAGTTCCCTCTCCATAAATTTATGCGCAGGCGACAGGTTTATGCCTTGCCGTCTGTGCCGAAAATCAAAATGTGGCGGTGGGCGTTCTTATACGCCCCCTGCACCTCTGCCCCTTGCAGATCGTAGTAACCGCCGATGGCACCGGCGTCGTAAGCGCCCCGCACCGTCTGCTCCACGCTGTCAAAAGTGGCCGTGGCAATGTTGATCTTTTGGATCCCTGTCTGGGCACAGCGGCGGAAATCCTCCGGCGAAATGCCGGTGCCGCCGTGAAGCACCAAGGGCGTGTGGGTATCCTCGGCCACCTGCGCCAAAATATCAAACCGTAGCTTGGGCGTGGCCTTATAATTGCCGTGGGCGTTACCGATGGCGATGGCCAGAGCGTCCACCCCGGTTTCCTGCTCAAAGCGCACCGCGTCCGCCTGGTTCGTACAATGCATAGCGATCTCCTCAGAGCCATCCTCCGAACCGCCTACACAGCCGATCTCCGCCTCCACGGCAGCACCGTAAGGGCGCGCCATCTCTATAATGCGGCAGGTCTCTGCTATATTCTCATCCAGCGGCAGATGAGAGCCGTCAAACATCACGGAGGTAAAGCCCAGCTCCAGCGCCTGGCCGATCTTCTTCTCCGTTTTGCCGTGGTCAAAGTGCACCGCCACCGGCACGCTTGCCTGCCGGGCAGCGGCCACCATCAAGGGACCGATCAGCTCCAGCGGCGACTGGCGCAGCCGCACCTCCGCAATCTGGAGGATCACCGGAGCGCGCAGTTCCTCTGCCGCTTGCAGCACACCCAGCACCATCTCCATATTGGCAACGGAGAAGGAGCCAACGGCATAGCCGCCGACACGGGCATCCGCCAGCAGATCACGCATATTCACCAGCATAGGCACACCTCAAATACAAATCAAAAAATGCGATGAGTCGGGCGTAAGCCGAGTTCTGTCTTGGGCAATTATCTATCTCGACGCACGGTTGCCCGTGCGCTCCAGCCATCCTTCGAAGTTTGGTGTCGAGCAAACAACCCTTCAGTCGATGTTGCAGCGGATAGGGTTTACATGGCAGGGAATGTCTCCACCCCCTCGGTGAGCTCTTACCTCGCCTTTCCATCCTTACCGCAAAAGCGGCGGTTTATTTCTGTTGCACTTTCCCTAGGGTCGCCCCCGGCGGCCGTTAGCCGTTATCCTGCTCTGTGCTGCTCGGACTTTCCTCACGCAGTAACCTGCGCGCAACTGCCTGCCCGGCTCATCTTCTCCATTTTAATCCATAGCACCGGGGAATGTCAACTGTTTTTCTGCCGGGCAAGAATTTACAGAACAGGTCTTGCATTTCTGTTCTTTTTGTAATACTATGGAGCAAAGAAAGGCAGGTAATCGGAATGCCCAGATTTGAACAGGAAGGCTTTGACCCCCGCCGTCGGCGGGAGAACGACGCCCTGGACCGCACGGTGCCGGAGGAAGACCGGCATTTGGTGCCGGAAGTGGACCTGGATTTTAACCGTCGGCAGCGGGATGTGATCGACCGGCAGGACGAAAGCGGGATCAACCCTTGCGACTATCCGGACCCCTACGCCCCCTCGGCACCGTACAACCAAAATAACGACTATGACCCAAACGGTTACATAGAGCCACCGGCGCCGCCCCGCCGGTTTGAGAGCGAGCGCCCGGCCGATTTTTATACGGACCGGAGCAACACGCCTACGCCCACGCGTGCCCACAACCGGGAGCGGACAAGCCGTGATCCCCGCACCGTGGGCCGTAGCCATACCCCCACCGACAAGCACGGCAAGCCGCCAAAAAAAGGCAATGGCAGCAAAAAGGCAAAAGTGGGGCTGAGTATTTTTTGCGTGCTGCTGGCGCTGATTTTCATTCTCGTGGGCTGCGCCACCGGCGTGCTGGGCAAGATCACCTATAATGCACACAAAGAAAATGAATATGTGACAGCATCGAATCTAAAGAGCGACCCGCGGGTAAAGAATGTGCTGCTGCTGGGCGTAGACGCCAGACCCAAAGACAAAGCCAGCGCCTCCCGCAGTGACACCATGATGCTTATTTCCGTGGACTCTGTGCACCACACCATTAAGATGACCTCCTTTTTGCGAGACACCTGGGTGTATATTCCCTGCAAGGATATGAGTCAACGGCTGAACGCCGCCTGCCAATACGGCGGTTACAGCGGCGTGGTAGACACCATTGAATACAACTTCGGCGTAAAGATCGACAACTATGTGGTCGCGGATTTTGAGATGTTTCAGGTACTGGTGGACGCCATCGGCGGCGTAGAAGTGAAGGTTACCAAGGCGGAGGCCAAGGAGGTCACCGGCCACCCCAAGCGCTACGGCAATGTGAAGTTAGAGGCCGGCAAGCACAACCTGACCGGCAAGCAGGCCCTGGCCTACTGCCGCATTCGCAAGATCGACACGGACTTTGTGCGCACCAAGCGCCAGCGCACGGTGATGAACGCCATTATTAAGAAAATGAAGTCCTCCAACCCCTTTACCCTGTACAAAATGGCCAGCAACGCTGCACCGTATATTGAGACGGATATGACCAAAAGCGAACTGTGCAGCTTTGTGGCCAAGGCCGGCAGCTGCGCCACCAGCACCCACCAGGACCGGGTACCTTTCCCGGATACTTGGTGGTACGACACCATCAACGGCAACTCCATCATCGCCATCAATAAAGAGGAGAATAAAAAGCAGCTGATCGACTTTATCTACAACAAGACCTCCGAACAGCTGGACAAAGAAGAAGCCGCAGCAGCCAAGAACTGACTGCTTCGTGCAAGGACACCACGGTCATCGGCCTTTACAATACCAACAACCATCGCTTTTGGTACAACGACCTTTTGTAGTCATGCACTGGTAAATAGGAAACGCCCTCTGTTTCACTTAAGAAACAGAGGGCGTTTTTTATTGTTCGGCGGGAGCAAGCCCCCGCCCTACGCGTATTGGAAAACCAAAATAAACTTATTTCTTTGTGGTCACGCTCTTGGCCTTACTCCACCCGGAGTAGAGTTTTACACTCTTGCCACCGATTTTTACGGTTTTATAGGTGCGCACACGCACATAATACTTCTTCTTAGCGGACAGCTTACCGACACTCTTAGAAGTCGTCTTATTCTTGCTGATCGTCACCGTCTTGGCTTTCTTAAACTTGCTGCTGGTGCTGTACTGCACCTGATACCCGGAGGTTTGGCTCGCCTGCTTTTTCCAAGTGACCTTAAAGCCTTTCTTGGCAGCTTTCACCTTAGACACACTGGTGCCCTTGGGGTTAATGTTATAGGTCATGGACTTACTGCCGCTGTAATTGCCCTTGAGGGTCACTTTTACGGTGTATTTTCCCACATTCTTCATACCCTTGGGATAGCTGATTTTGTAATCCGTACCGTTCTTCAGGGCCTTGCCCTTGCTGTTTTTTACAGTCACAGACGGTTTTTGCACCTTGCCGTTGTAGGTGTAAGCGGTTTTGCTCAGCTTGATATTAGATGCTTTAGGGATCACCGTCTTGCCGGTGACTGCGCCGCAAACGGTGCACTTTTTGTAGGTTTGGCCGTCCTTAGCGGTGGTGGCTTTGGTCAGTTGAGATTTGTTCTGGTGTCCCTTCGGCTTTATATTCGCCACGGTGTAGCTATCGCCGCATTGGGTACAGGTATATTTTGTCTTGCCATAGGCGGTGCAAGTGGGCTGCGCAATCACCTTACCGGAGTAAACATGAGCCAGCGCTTTAAAATCCCACAACACATTATAATCCGGCACGCCGGCGGCCATATCACCCTCGGCATACTGCCAAATATCCGCATACACGCCGGTTTTGCCAATCTGCACCGGGGCGGAAAAATCAGTGGTTTTTGGCTGCCAGTTGGCGTACCACAGCTTATAGCCCTTACTATGCAGAGTCTGCACATTCAAATAATTGGCAAACCAATTCAGGTTGGCGTAAACCATCGGGGTGTAGCCCGCTGCGCGAATGGCGTCGCAAAAAGTAATGGCGTGTTGAATAATGGTCTTTTTGTTGCTGTTGTCCAGGATCAGCTGATCCTCCAGGTCATAAGCCACCGGCAGCACAAAATACTTGTACTTGCCCTTCATCTGAGCCAACACGCTCTTAACATAATTGGCCTCAATCGTGGCCTCCTTGGTATTGAACGCATAGCTGTAATGGTACACGCCAAAGGGCACGCCTGCTGCCTCCGCCGCGTTCACATTATTCCAAAACTGCGGATCCAGGTGGTCGTTGCCGTAGCTCATACGGATCATAGTAAAGGTCTTGCCCGCCTTCTTCCATGCGGGGTAATCCACACCTTTTCCGTTATGCTGAGACACATCGGTGCCAAACGCCGGCGCCGTAGTGGCTGCCCATACCGGTAACACGGTAGCGCACATCAGCACCAGGCACAACAGAGCGCAAAACAGAGATTTACATTTTTGTTTCATATCACACCTCGTTTGGGTTGTTTATTCGACCTCACTATAACATAAAGAGAAAACAAAGTCAAATTACCGCACTTTGGTACTTTTTACCGGGGACCAGGCGCCGTACAGCTTGCCGCCCTTTTGCTTTTTATACACCCGAATACGCACATAATACTTTTTCTTGCTTTTGAGTTTCGTCAGGGTCTTGGCGGTGGAGCCCGCCTTGGTTATCGTTACCGACTTGGTGGTGGATTTGGTAAATTTGGACGAAGTGGAATAGCTGATCTGGTAACCGCTAATGCCACTGCCCTTCTTCCACTTTACGGTCAGCCGGCCTTTTTTGCTGCTTTTCAGTGATGCGATCGCCGGCTTCAGCTGTGCCAGCTTTTCCGTCTTTTTGGCGCCGCAAGCGGTGCACTTATATTTCTTATATCCGGTGGCAAAGTAGGTGGCCGCTTTTTTGGCGGTGCACTTATAGGCATGCACATGGATCTTAAATTGCCGCCTGCTGTTAAAGTTGCCCTTGCCCTGCACCGTTACCGTGCGGGTGGTGCCTCTGGTGGCAATGGACACGGTGTAATCCTTGTTCTGCTGCAAGGTCTTGCCCTTATAGGTTGCCTTGATCGTGGCGCCCTTCGCGGTAGGGGTACACCGAACAGACACATCCCTGTCGTTCAGGGATTTTTGATTGATCTTAAAGTGCAGCACAGCCGTACCGGTATAGTCACCCTTGCCCTGCACCGTCACATTGGCGGTACCAGCATTGGTATTGGCACTGTAACGGACCACCGTATAGTCCCGACCGGACTTTAAGCCGCTTTGACTGTCAAACCAAGCGGTACCGGGGCGCTGGGCACTGCCGTTATAGGTCACCGGCGCGCAAACATCCGACCCGCCGTACCCGGCAATAGACGCCGGGGCGATGGTATAAGTATAGATCGCACTGCCGGTCAGGTACTTGGATCCTTTCAGTGCCGTCACGGTATAGGTGCCGCTGCCGGCATGCACCGTGGAGCCGCTGTATGTGAGGGCGTAGTCCTCGCCCTCTTTGAACGTCTTTTTATAAGGCTTGCCATCTGTGGTGGTGCCAACAAAGGTCATGGCAGACATCACATCTGCAATGCTCTTGCCGGAGTACGGCGCCTGCACATCGCCAAAGCCTGCCCGGTTCATGGGCAGCTTGGCAATTTCAAACCGCAGCCGGTTGGTACTGTTCCCTTTCAGCTTGCCGGTATAACGGTCGCTGATAGAAAAATCCAACACGATGGTGTACTTGCCGGGCTCGGACAGGGTATTCACCTTTGTGCCGTTCTCATCCAAGAACGATACGGTGTAGTCCTTATCCCGCACCGCAGTATGGCCGTAGCCATCCACCACATGCACATCCACCTGAATGGGGCAAACATTATAAGTAATGGCACCGTTTTTATCCAGATTGTGCAGTTCGATCTGGTTCTTTTCCTTGGTTACATCAATCTTGTTGAGGTAAAAGGAGCAAGAAAGCTGTGCAGTACCATCCGTGGCAATAATGGTGTGCTGTCCCGGCGCGTACCGATCGTCGCCGGTCTCATACACAGTGGTGTACTCCCGACCAAACACATAGCCCGGAATCAGCAGAGAGAATTCGCCTTCCTCGCCCACATAATCCAGCCCGGTGCCGTCCGGCAGAGGGATCACCTTGGCTTGCCCGTTCTCGTCCGTCAGCACCGTACCGTTGCCGTCCGTCTGCGCCTTAAAATAGGCACAGCTGCCGTCCGCCGCCCGTTGAATCAGAATAGAATCCCGTATTTGACCTTCGGCACCGCGACGCATCAGCACCATATAGCCCTGTCCGTCAAAATCGGACAGATCCTCGCCGGTAGAGGCAAAGCGGTAGTCCGTCGCAGACAGTAGCGGATACGATTTGGTATCGTCCAACTGCTGATGATCGTTTTCCAAAGTGAAGTATGCATTTTTCGACCCACAAAGGAAATAGTAATAATTAATAAAACCCGGGAACCGCAGGTTGTTGGAGGCGGCAAAGGTGGCGTCCACCTGATACCATTGGTAGCCGCTGCCGGTGCCGTCATCCAAATACACAAAGTTCCAGGCGTGCATATCCTTTTGTGGTTTCCCGGTGATCTCATTGCGCACCATTTTGCTGCCCATCACCGTGGTGCAGGCAATGCCGTTCAAACGGCACAGATAGTAAAACAGCGCCGCATAGCCCTCGCACACGGCCTTGCCCTGGCCGGCGGTGCCGATCACCGTCAGGCTGTTTTTTTGCCGCACGGACCAATCGTAGCCGGTGCTGTCCAAATCCGCAGCCCCCTGCCCTGTAAGGCCAAAGAACGCTGCGTAGGCGGTGTGGGCGTACCAGTCGGTCACTTGATGATTCATAAAATTCTCATAGGCAGCGGTGTTGTACACCGTGTTCTCCGCCAAAAAGTCATAAATGGTTTTGACGATCAGGTACTGGCGGCGGTTTGTATCCTTCTCCGCCGCGATGGTGGGATTGTCGGTAACAAACAGTTGGTTCCACTTTTTCGCCGCTTGGCGAAGGATCTCCATTTGCTGCACCGTGTCGCAATATTTGAAGGTGCAGTGCACCTCATAAAAGGCCACCGCGCCGGTATTATCATTGTAGCCCTCCACATTCAGCCACCGGGTGTCCAGATCCTGTTCCTGAAAACCCTGGATCTGGGCGTCCAAAAAATCGCCGCCCTCAATGGTGCCCACTTTCTCTGCCAGGGCGTTGCTTCGCAGCCGCTCATACAATGCCGTCCGAAGATTGCCGGTGGTGGGGTCGTAATCGCTTTTTTTCACCGCAATATACAGGGTAAAAGCCGTCTCTCGCCGGAGCATACGGTGCAGCGCATCCGTCAGCGCCGCATCTATATCCTGCTGGAAGCAGTGCCAGGTCTTGACCTTAGTGGTATCGTCCCCCACCGCCGCCCAAGCGGTACCGTCCGGAGCCAGGTACGGAGCCAGGCCGGTACAGTCCTCTGCGCTCTGCCCCTCGGTATGGACTGTATGGGTCGTACAGACGGTAGTACTTGCCAGTCCATCGGCAGCCGCAGCCGTAACCGGCATAGCGGTACACACCAGCACCAGCGCCAGCAAAAGAGATAGCAAACGCATTCTTTTCATACCCATACCTCCTGATAAAACAAAAGCCTATATTCCAATTTGATTATACCCGATGGTGGCAAAAAAGGCAAGAGAAAGCCGAGGGCCTGCAAAATACAAGTCCTCGGCTGTTTTTTCAGTGTTTATTTCGCCTGCAAAACCGCTTTGGTAATAAAGGCGTCTATATCCCGGTACACCTCCGGGCTGTTGGTCTCTCGCAGAATCTCGTGCCGGGCACCGGGATACAAAAGAACCTGCACCCGGGTGTGGCCGGTGGCTTTCAGCCGGTCGCTGACCGCCCGAATACCGGCGCCGTAATTGCTCACCGGATCCTCCTGGCCGGACACAAAGAGAATCGGCAGATCCTTTGGTACGCGGGCGTACCAGTCCTTACTGCCGCACTCCAACATCAGCCGTCCCAGATCGCCGTAGGCGGCCACAGTAAAGGTAAAACCGCAGGCGTCGTCTGCAACATAATCATCCACCGATGCGGTATCTCGACTGAGCCAGTCCACAGAAGTGCGACCCTCAAAATGATCGTTATAGCCCTTAAAGCCGGTATTCTCCAGCCACTTGGAGCGGTAACGCTTACCCTTAACGGCGCCCAGTACATTGGTCACCGCCACGCTGATATTTGCCAGTGGATTCGGCCCGCCGGTGCCCACATAAATGGCCGCCGCATAGTCCAGATCCGGGTAGCGGGCGGTAAAGCACCGCATAATAAAGCTGCCCATCGAATGGCCGGCAATAACCAGCTTCTTGTCCGGATACTCGCCCCGGGCAATATCATACAGCCGCCGCACATCTTGCAGCAGAGCATTGTACCCGTCCTTATCGCCAAAGAACCCCCTGTCCTCCGGCGTTTCGCAGGACTGACCGTGGCCCAGCATATCGTGCATAAAGACCGCATAACCCATATCCGCAAAGGCCTGCAAAAAGTCGCCGTAGCGGCCGCAGTGCTCAGCCATACCGTGGTGGAGCAGCAGCACGGCCTTCACATTGCCGTCCTCCGGATACCACTGCCAGGCATGGATGGTGGCCAGCGCGCTGGCGCTGGGATAAGTGTACGCTTTCGTTTTCATAGAAAAATCCCCCTTAACGCAGGCAATGCCTGCTGATTCTATGTAAAATTATTATCGCTACATATTCAGTTTTAGCTGTCGTTACTCTGCCTTTTCGTCCTCCAGCACCGAGGTGCAGTGGGGACAGCGGGTGGCAGCAATGTGGATCTCGCTCTTGCAGTAGGGGCAGACCTTGGTGGTGGTTGCCGCCTGGGCCTCTTTCTCATGGGTGGCGTGCTTCACTGCGTCTGACAGCTTATTCAGCCCCTTGACCATACAAAAGATGATCAGTGCCATAATCAGGAAATTCACCACAGCGGACAAAAACGCGCCGTAGTCCAAATAATTATCTCCCAGCAGATGAATCTTGCCCTGGATCTCCGCTCCGCCGATACAGTTGAGTAGCGGTTTGATGATCGAGTCCGTCAAAGAGGTAACCACGCCGGTAAAAGCGGAACCGATGATCACGCCGACGGCCAGGTCCATCACATTGCCGCGGGAAATGAATGCCTTAAACTCCTGGAAAAATTTCTTCATTTATACATTCCCTCGTTTTTACACTTTTCGGCGCACAGCGCCTGACTGTATTCTATCACACAATGCCGGTAAAATCAAATGCCGGAATAAAATCTTTACCTACCGCGCTGCGCTGCTGCAAAAACACATGATCCATACCCAGCGCCAGGGCATGATCCACCACCTTGTCGTACTCCCGACGGGTGATGGTGCGCGTCAGCTCCGGGTAGCGCTCCAGTCCGGGCATAGGGGTGTACTGGGCCATCAGGGACACATAGGTACCCGGCAAATGGCTGTGCAGCCAATCCAGCGCCTCAATGGCCGAATTGGTATTGCCCGGCAAAATCAAATGGCGCACGATCATACCGGACAGCATTTTATCCCCGTTCCACCGGTCCTGCACCTGGCGGCGCATTTCCAGCAGCGCCGGGCCCACCCGCTCCACATAGTCCGGCGCAGCGCTGTAAGCCGCCGCCTTAGCCGGTCGGGTGTACTTAAAATCCGGCAAATAAATATCTATCAGTCCCTCCAGCTGCCGCAGGGTCTCTAATCGCTCATAGCCGCCGGTGTTGTACACCACCGGCACCGGGGGCTTCCATCGGCGCAGCAGCCGCGCCAAGGCCGGTGCGTACTGGGTGGGGCTGACCAAATTGATATTCTGCGCCCCGGCGTCAATCAGCCGCTGCATACCGGCGATCAGCTGGTCCTCGGTTAGGTCCACGCCCTTGCAGCCCCGGCTGATCTCCATATTCTGGCAAAACACGCACTTCAGCGGACAGCCGGAAAAGAAGATTGCTCCGCTGCCGGATTTGCCGCTGATACACGGCTCCTCCCAGGCGTGCAGCGCCATGCGCGCCACCCGAAAGGCAGCGCCCACACCACAGGTGCCCACGGCCGTGGTACGGTCAACACCGCACCGGCGGGGGCAGGCATTACACCCACTCACAGCAGTGCCTTATAGAGATCGCCTTTTTTGTACGGGGTTACCGCGGCAATCTCCTTGGCGGCAGCGTTGACGGAAGCGCCTTTCTCCACCAGCGCACGGGCCTGTTCCACCGCCTGGTCAAAGGTGATGGCGTCCGTTGGCTCGGCCTTTTTGCCGGCCACGATCAGCACGATCTCCCCTTTGATCTTATTTTCCGTATAGTCTTTCTCCGCCTGTGCCAAAGTGGTACGTACCACCTGCTCATGCACCTTGGTCAGTTCACGCACAATGGCGATCTCCCGATCACCCAGCACCCGGTGCAGATCCCCAATGGTGTTGCTAAACTTATGCGGCGCCTCATAAAAAATCATGGTGCGCTTCTCGTCCTTAAGCTCCTCCAGGTGGTCCCGGCGGGATTTTTTATTAACGGACAAAAAGCCCTCAAAGGTAAAGCGCCCGCTCTCCATACCGGACACTGCCAGCGCTGTGGCAAAAGCCACCGGTCCGGGCACGGACACCACCGGGATCCCCTGCAAGTGGCACAAGTGCACCAGATCCTGCCCCGGGTCCGAAATGGCAGGCATACCCGCGTCCGTTACAATGGCGCAATTCTCCCCCGCCGCAATGCGGGCAGTGATGATTTCGCCCCGCTCCCGACGGTTGTGCTCATAATAGCTGACCATCTCTTTTTTGATACCAAAATGATTCAGCAGCTTTAAGGTCACCCGGGTGTCCTCTGCTGCAATAAAATCCACAGTCCCCAGGGTGTCAACCGCCCGGGGCGACCAGTCGCTTAAATTCCCGATGGGCGTGCCCACCACATATAAAGTACCGCTCACTTTGCGCCTCCTTCAAAATATGCGCCGTATATTCTTCCCATTTCCGCCTGGCCCGCCGGACTTTCCAAAATCAGCGTAGGCTCTGCCGTTAAGTACGGCTTGGCGCCCTTGCGCCCCTCCATCAGCAGCAAAAAGGGTGCCTCTCCTTCCCGGTGCTGCACCAGCCGCAGCCGCTTAGGCTCCAAATCATGGGCACGCATAGCCGTTACAATATCCGCCAGCCGTTCCGGCCGATGGCAAATGCAAAACCGCCCACCAAACTGCAACAGATAGCCCGCTGCCGCACAGGCGTCCTCCAAGGTGCAGCACACCTCGTGCCGGGCAATTTGATCCCACGGCTCCGGAGACAAAATGCCCGTGTCCACCGGCTTGTACGGCGGGTTCATACTCACCAGAGTAAAGCTGCCCGCCGGGTACAGCTGCCGATGATCTCGCAGATCTGCCTGCTGCACGGTTAGCCGCTCTTCCAAATGATTCAGCGCAATGGATTGCTGCACCTGCCGTACCGCCCGGTCCTGAATATCCAGGCAGGCCACCGGACTTTGCCGGGCATCTCGCAGCCAAAGCAAAGGAATAATTCCGCAACCTGTACCCAAATCCAGCGCCCGATCCCGGCGGCGAATACGGGCAAAATCCGCCAGCACCACGGCGTCCGTACCAAAGGTGTGGCGGTCACTGACCACGATTTGCATATGCTCTGCCAAAGGCATAACCGTCTCGTTCATAGGCTCTCCCACTACCGGGCCGTGCCCGGGTCTTTGCGCTTATTATATACCTACCGCCCCGCTTTGGCAAGCGGACAAAAAAAGACACGCCCAAAGCCAAAGCTCTCGGCGTGTTCCTTTTTGTTTGTACAAAAGCAGAAAAATCTACAAAATCCGCTTATGCCTGGGCAGGCGCACCCACGGGGCAGGTTGCCTCGCACGCACCGCACTCAATGCAAACGTCAGCGTCAATTACAAATTTGCCGTCACCCTCGGAGATGGCGGAAACCGGACACTCTGCTGCGCAAGCACCGCAGGAAATACAATCATCAGAAATCTGATATGCCATGATAAACACCTCCTGTATGTTTCTCAACCTAAATATAACAGCATTGATTTAAAAATGCAAGTGAATTCTAAAAAATTAGTCTTGCCTTACTTCTCCGCCTGGGCGGGCTTGTCCGCTTTTTTCTCATTTTTGCCGCCGCGACGGGGCGCACGCACCACGCGCACTTCTTCCCGACTGACGATCACCGGTGCGCCCTCCGGCGCATTATCCAGCTGCACTTTCAGCTTGCCGGTGAGCAGCGCAGCGTCTACCACCGTGCCTCGACCCTCTCTGCAGTCCACCACGGTGCCTCGGCGGGGAGTGATCTTTGCCAGGTATTCATAAGAGTTCTGCTCATATTTCAGGCAGCACATCAGCCGCCCGCAAGTGCCGCTGATCTTAGAGGGGGACAGGCTCAGTCCCTGCTCCTTGGCCATTTTGATAGACACGGAGTGGAAGTCATTCAGGAAGGTGGAGCAGCAAAACGGCCGCCCGCACACGCCCAGACCGCCCAGCATCTTGGCCTCGTCTCGCACGCCGATCTGGCGCAGCTCAATACGGGTATGGAAAGTGGAGGCCAGATCCTTGACCAGTTCTCTAAAGTCCACACGGCCGTCCGCGGTAAAATAAAACAGAATCTTGGACCCGTCAAAGGCGTATTCCACCTCGGTCAGGTTCATATCCAGCTTGTGTTTCTCGATCTTTTGCAGGCACACCTCGTAGGCGCGCTTCTCTTTTTCTTTATTTTCTTCCAGAATTTGCTTGTCTCTGGCGGTGGCAATACGCAGCACCGGCTTGAGGGGTGCAGTGACCTCATTCTCCGCCACCTCTTTGGGCGCATACTGGGCGACGCCGCATTCCATACCTCGGGCGGTCTCTACCACCACCAGGTCGCCTTTCTTAATCTCCAACCCCTTGGGGTCAAAATAATATGTTTTGCCGGTGTCCTTAAACCGAACGCCTACCACTTTTGTCATAATCTATCCTCCTAACGGCCGATCGCCTGGCGCAAATCGGCGCAAAATTTTGTGATCAGCAGGGCATTATTGGCATTTTGCAGCGCCCGCTGATAAGTGTCCTCTGCCACAGATACCAGTTGCAGCAGTTGTTTTCTTGTACATTTGGATCCAAGCAGCCGGGGAATTTCATCGCCGCCGGAAAGCAAATCGGCGCCGCTGTCCAGCACCAATGCGTCCCGAAACAGATCCCGCAGCACCCCGCAGATATTCAGTACCGCCTGCCTGTCCTTTTGCAGGGGTGCACAGGCGCAAATGAGCGCATACTCATTCTCCGCCACCAGCGCGCGGCACAGTTCTGCGGACAAGGCGCTGTACTTGGCGGCCTCGCCATCCTCCAGGCTCTCCATGGCCTTTCCGATGTTGCCGTTCCACAGCTGCAACGCCTGGCGCACCCGATCCGGATCCGCCTCCGGCTGCCGCTGCAAAATATAATCCGCACCGATCTCTACCGGCACGCCCTCCAACCGAAACACCACACTGCGGGACAGCACCGTGGGCAGCAGAGCGCTCTTGTTCTCCACCGTTAAAATGAACCGCACATAAGCCGGCGGTTCCTCCAGCACTTTCAAAATGGCATTCTGGGCCTGCACGCTCATCAAATGGGCGTTAACCAATATGTAGATCTTATAATCCGCCTCGTTGGGGGTCATATACACATCGCCCACAATTTGATCCACCGTCTTTTTATGGAACGAACGGGCGCCCCCCTCCGGGGCATAGACCAAAATATCCGGGTGCACCCCGGCACGGGCCTTGTGACACTGGGGGCAGCTGTCGCAAGGGCGGTGCTCGCCCCGACACACCAGTGCCGCAGCCAGTTCACCGGCCAGCGTGCGCTTACCCAGACCGCTCTCCCCCTCCAGCACCACGGCGTGGGGCAGGCGGCCGCCGTCTACCAATGCAGACAGCTGCGCCTTGATTTTTTCATTCCCGAGAAAGTGCTTAAATTCCATACTGCCTTTACAATTTGCGGAACTCGTCCACATTGATCACAAACGCCACAGCGCCGTATTCCTCCACGTCCACCGGCTGGCGCAGCAACGAGCCTTCCAGCGTGCTGGCCACGCCCGCTTGGCGCACCACCCGCTTGGTCACATGCTTCTTCAGCACATCGAACAGCTGCTCCACCTTGTGATCCTCCGTGCCGATAAACAGCGTGGTGTGCCCATCGGCCAAGAACTGACCGGTGGTGGAGATACGGGTGGAGGCAAAGCCCTCCTTCGTAATCGCATCCAAAACTTTGGAAACATCTTTATTGGAAATTACAGCCATAACCAGCTTCATATAAACATCCATCCTTTCCGTTAATGCTTTCTATTATACGCCTTGATTCGTAACTTTACAACTATCTGTATTATTACTTCAAATAAAATTTACAATTTGTACTTATTTAGACAAATTTCACCTTTTTAGGGGTTAAATCACCGCTGCCAGTGCCACCACCACCGGCATGGTAACAATGGAAAACAGTGAGGACTGGGCGGCCAACTCGCTGCCCAAGGCGGCGTCATTGTCGTACTTGGCCGCATACATCGCCGTATTGGTCGCCGTGGGGGCAGAGGCGGAGATGACCATAGCGATCAGCAGATCACCCCGCACACCGCACAGGTAAAACAGCCCCACCATACACAGGGGGATCACTGCCAAACGCATCAGGGAGCAAAAGTACAGCTCCTTTTTGGCGAACATACGCTTCCAGTCCGCATTGGCAAGAAAGGTGCCGAAAATCATCATGGCCAAGGGCGAATTACAGTTGCCCACCATCTCCATGGGCCGCAGGATCACCTGGGGCAGCTTGGGCTGCAAAAAGAACAGCGGCAGCCCGATGAGCACCGCCATGGAGCCGGGGTTCAGCACCAACCGGCGCAGGTCGATCTTGGCGGTATGGCCGCTGATCTCATAAATGCCGTAGGTAAAGGCCACCACATTAAAAACAGCCACATAAACGGAGCAGTAGAACACGCCCTCCGAGCCAATCACCGCCTGAGCCAAAGGCAGCGCCAAAAAGCTGGCGTTGGAGAACAGCATACCGTAGCGGTACACGCCCCGCTCCATGGGACTGCGGTGGCGAAAGCACAGCTGTCCCAGCACGCCGCCCACCAGGTGGGTAGCAAAAGCGCACACAAACGCCAAAAGAATACCCCGCACATGGTCCGGAGTATACGCCATGGTCATAAATGTATAAATAATGGCAATGGGCAGCACGATATTAAACAGCAGGTCGATCACCCGCTTGGCGTCCGCCTGGCGAAACATGCCCAACTTATCCGTCACAAAGCCGATTAGAGAGATCAGGTACAGCATCAGTACCTGACCGGCCACGGTCTTTAGAGTTGCAAAAAACAAAGGCACGCTCCTAATCCGCTGCGCTGCGACGGCGCAGATCCTGCACAAAAGCCAAGGCAAACACACCTAGCAATAAATCCGCCGGGCCGAAATACATGCTGCCGTTTAACAGATTCCGGTGCCCGGTAAACCATACGGACAGTCCGGGCAATGCCAGCACACAGCCGCACACAAACACCAGCAGGCCAAAGAACACCACCGCACGCCCTGCATGGCGGGAGGTAACCACCGCCGTTGCAAAGGATAAGAGGAACAGCAGCAGCGCCACCAAAAACAGCACCTCGCACACCGTCTGGGTATCTACCAGCACACTGACCATCTTAGCTAAAATGGTCAGCAAACGGCAAAGCCCCCACAGCGCCGGCACAAAGTGAAAGAAGCGGAAAGCGCGAAAATCATACCGTCCGCCCCCATAGCTGCGCCCTACAACAAAATAGTAGGAGCAACTGAGTAAAGCAAACAGTGCCGTCAGCCCTTCGCTGACCAGGTCATTCCACTGTAAATAAACCGCGCCGTCCGTCAAGTCGTAGCACAAAAAGCAGCGGTAAATAAAATCAAAAAAGAACGCCACAGACACCAGATAAGACACAACGGTCAGCCTGCGGCTGCCGCCGTTTGCAGCCACCGCCACTGCCGTATGGCTTTGGTGCAGGGCACACACAGTGCAACACACACCGGCACACAGCAGCAAAGCATACAGCCCATAAGTCAACGGCGCACCGGCAGCCGTGACCCGCCCGGTACTGCTGTCCGTAAAAAGGAGGAGCTGAACAAAGCGCAATACCACCGCCGCCCCGGTGATCGCAAAAGTCAGAATCCAAGGGATCAGTTGGGGTCTGGTACGCACTTTTTCGCTCCTCTTTCGTTCAAAATCAGCCCTGAACCTCTCGGTCCGCCGGGGCAATGTACATTCTGGCGTGGGACACGCTCTTGTATGCCGGACGCATAATTCGGCCGCCGGAAATCAGTTCCTCCAGCCGATGGGCGCACCAACCGGCAATACGGGCGGTGGCAAACAGCGGGGTAAACAGATCCTCCGGGATCTTCAGCACCTTGTAAACCAAACCGGAGTACAGATCTACATTGGCGCACATAACCTTGTCGTCGCCCTTTACCTCGGCAAACACCTCCGGGGTCAGCATCTCCACATTCTCCAAGGTTTTAAACTCTTTTTCAAATCCGGCCTCACAAGCCAGCTTGCGGGCATTGGATTTTAAGATCACCGCGCGAGGATCTGATTTGGTATAGACTGCGTGACCCATACCGTAGATCAAACCGGAGCCGTCACCGGCTTCTTTATTCAGGATTTTAACCAGGTAATCTTTCACCTGCTCCGGCTTGGTGGGGTCTGCCACATGGGCAATAATGTCCTCCATCATGTGCGTCACTCGAATGTTGGCGCCGCCATGGCGAGGACCTTTCAGGGAGCCGAAGCCGGCCGTAATGGCCGAATACGTATCCGTACCGCTGGAGGTAAGCACACGGGTAGAGAAGGTAGAGTTGTTACCGCCGCCGTGGTCCGCATGGAGCATTAAGCAAATGTCCAGCAGCTTGGCCTCTTCGCGGGTAAATGTCTTGTCCACCCGCAGCTGATTTAAAATGTACTCCGCCATGGTCTGCTCCTTGTTGATCGGGTGCAGGAACATGGTCTTGTTGTAGAATGTACGGCGCTTGATCTGATAGGCGCTGTTCATAATGGTCGGGGTCTGAGCGATCAGCTGCAAGGACTGACGCAGCACATTGGGAATGGAGGTATCGTCCGGGTTCTCATCAAAAGAGTAAAGGGACAAAACGCAGCGCGCCATCTTGTTCATAATATCCTTGGAGGCGTGCTTCATAATTACATCTTCCACGAACTCGTCCGGCAGCGCCCGGCACTCGGACAGCACCTCGCGGAGAGAATACAGCTGATTGGCAGTGGGCAGATTGCCAAACAGCAGCAGCCACACCACTTCCTCATAGCCAAAGCGGTCCTCGGCAATGCAGTTGTCCACCAAATCACGAATGTCATAACCACGGTAAGACAACTTGCCGTCCGTAGGAATCCGCTCGCCGTCCAGAATATAGTAGCCCTCTACCGAGCAGATACGGGTCAATCCGGCCATCACGCCGGTGCCGTCGCTGTTGCGCAGGCCCCGCTTTACCTGATAGCGTTCAAAATCGTGGGCATTGATATAGTTATTCTTCCCCAGCTCCTGGCACAAGTTGGACAGTGCGTCCATGGAGATGGGCGAAATATAATTGGAAGCCACAAAATCGCTCCTTTCAAACATACATTTAGAACAATCATTATACAATTATAATAGACAAATGTCAAGTTATCTGAAAGGAGAGATCCACTTTGAAAAAAGTATTGATCCTGTTTGCTCTGCTGTTTTTGCTCACTTTTGGGGTGCCCATGTTCGCCGCGTTTCACACCCAAGGCAGCAGTGATCTGGTAAGCCTGCTCCACTCTGCGGTGCTGACGGCGCCTATTCTCTGATGGAATTATCGTTAATTTTCGTAATCCGGCAGTGACAGACAGCATGAATCACCGAGGCAGAGAACGCTCGATTCCAGTCCGCTTTAACCGCTGCATACCCCGCCGGGTCTGACATTGCCAGCCGCGCCCCAACCTGCACGCCGTCGCATCCGGCGGCCTGCAAGCAGGCGTAAGCCCCGGTGCACAGGTCCACCAGCTTTTGCTCCGCCAGGTGCTCTATGACGGAAATGGCGCGATTATCTATGGTACTGATATAGCCCTTTTGCACTTCATCCAGCATCAACTGCGTTCGCACCGTTACCCGAAACACCGGTCGCCCGTTCTCCATGGCGCTCCGTGCCCTCACCTTGCAGGACACCAGTTCCACCCCGATATGCCCCAGCTTGTCATTTTGCAGGGTTAGCAGTCCGCTTTTAATCTTACCGTTCATCAGGAGGATGCCGAAAGTATCGTCCATATCCGCCGTGGCGGTCATCTTGCCCCCATCAAACAGCGCCAACCCTTCAAAAGCCGTATGTGTGCCCGCTTTCTTTAACAGCGGCAAATAAATATCCGAGGTAGGACTGGCAAAGCGGCGCAGCGCGTCATTAACGGACACCACCGCGCCCATACCGCTATCCTGCCCATTCTGCAACAGTTGCACCATATTTGCGCTGGGCACCAAAGCGTCGTCTTCCTTACTCTCCAACAGCGCCTTGGCGTTACCGTCTGCCACGCACAGCAGCACATCCGGCCGACTGGCGGCGCTGCGCACAAAGTAATCCATATTGTCGCCCACCCCGTGCCGTGCCACGCTGCTGCTGAACACCGTAATCTTGTTTTGTCCTAAAAACAAATTGCGGGACAAGTCCTCGGACAGTTTAGACAGAGCCTGGGAGATACCGGTGCCGCTCTCTGCGGTATTGATGGTAATATTGCCGGACAGAGCCTCTGAGCCGTTGCCGCTCTTGGTCATATTCAAGGTCTGCACCGAGACGGACACTCCATTGGCCGCCCGGTCAATGCTCATGCCCTCCACCACCGCCAAATTGCTCAGGGTGCGCCGCCCGGAGCAGCCGCACAGCGTAGCCGCCACCAGCAGAAAGCAAAGAAACAGCTTAATGATTCGTCTCATTTGTACCACGCGCCTTTCTGTGCCCCAGCAGCCACACCAAGGGAATGAGAGAGGAAAACACTGCAAAGGGCACCACTGTGATCAACGGCGAGTGCTGACCCACAGTCATCAACCGTCCCAGCGCACAACTGACGGCAAAGGCCGCCAAACCGGCGCCCAGGCACTTGCCCTTGTACCCACCACTGCCCGGCAGGGTCACTGCCGCACAATAAATCAGCAGTGCCGCCTTAATAAAGATAGCAAAGATCCAAAAGCCGGTATACAGCGCATCCATCCGCACCATTGAGCCGCTGCCTGCCAGCTGAGAGAGGGTATAAATCGGAAACGCCTGTAACCCGGCCGCGTCCCCCATCACGCCGATGGCAAAGAGAAACAGCAGGCTCGTAGTCAGGTACGAACACCCCATAGCGCCATAAAAGGCACCAAAACGACGTCCGCCGATAACCACCCGATCCGCCAGCACCAAAAAGATCGTAATCTCTGCCGTATTGGCAGACAGCACCACGCCGTTTCGCACCACTTCACCCACGGTATTGCTGCCTGGCGGAAACAGGCTGAACCATTGGAAGTGCTGCACATTAAAGCCCAGCACCACCGCTACCACAAGCACAATCAGGCAAAAGGCGAAGCCGGAAAAACGAGACAATCCTTGCAGCCCAACCAACGCCCCATACACCGCAAATAGAAGAATCAGCAAGGCAAATCCCCAACTTTTGGCCTCCGGATTCAACCGGGCAGAGGCGAAGTAGGCAAAGCGGCTCACATTGATCCCCGCCAAGAAGATAAAATTACAGGCATAAAGAGTGCCCATCGTTCTGTGCGCCAACGGTGAGCATTCCCGCTGCACACAAAGAAGCGCGGGCACCGCAAACAACAGGGAAAGCACCAGCGCTACCCCCACGCTCATCAGCATTTGGGTAGACAACTTACCTGCCATAATAGACTGCACATGGGTCAGGCTCACCACCAGGCGGCTGATATACAGCATGGCAAACAGACTGAACGAAGAAATTTTGCTGTTATTCGCACTGGTCAATATGCGCACCCCGCAGATCCTGTACCCGCACCCGGCGGCGGGCCAGTTTGGTCCAACTTTCCCGATAAAACACATCGCCCAGGGAGCGCACATTCAGCGGCGCGATGGGGGCGGCGTACGGCACGCCGTAGGGGCTGAGACTGCAAATATTTACAAACAGCGCCGCCATGCCCAGCATCAAACCGTAAAGTCCGGTGAGTCCCCCGGCCAGGATAAACAAGAGCCGCAGCACCGACACGCTGTCATACAGCGGAAACGCCACATAAGAGGCAATGGCGGTAATGGCGATAATCACCAAAATAGGCGCGCCGATCAGCCCGGCAGACACGGTGGCCTCACCGATAACAATGGCGCCGATGATAGACACCGCGTGGCCGACGACCTTGGGTAACCGCAGCCCCGCCTCCCGCATGATTTCATAAAAGATCAGGGTCATAATGGCCTCATTCATCAGGGACAGCGGGGTACGAAACTCTGCCGACGCAATGGTAAACAGCAAGTTGGTGGGAATCAGTTCTTGATGAAAAGTGCCCAGCGCCACATACACCCCGGGCAAAAATACGGAAATGCCAAAGCTGAAATACTTCAGCAGCCGCACAAAGCCGCCGAAGAACGGCGGATAATCGTAATCATCCAAAGACTGAAAATTATCGCTGAAAAGATACGGCACATAAAGTACAAAAGGCGTGCCCTCCACCAGTACCGCCACCCGGCCCTCATAAAGCTTGGACGCCAACACATCCGGGCGCTCCGTGGTGCCTACGGCAGAGAAAAAGGAACGCATATTTGTGTCTAAAAAGGGCAGCAGTTCACCGTAATCCGCCACCGTGTTTAAATGCGCCTCCTTTAGCCGCTGCTCCACCGCATTCACCAACTCCGGCGCGGCACGGTCATCCAAAAAGGCCAGTACCACCGGAGTCGGGGCAGCAGTGCCCAGCTGGATTTGGCGCAGCTTTAAGTGATGGGTTTTCATGCGCTTGCGCAGCAGCGCCTTGTTGTCGTTCACAGACTCCACAAAGCACTCTTTGGCTCCGCGCACATTGCTTTCGCTCTCCGGCTCGTCGGTACTGCGCTTGGTCCAACCCTGAATACCCATGACCATAGCCCGGGGACAACCGTCCAACACAAACACGCAAAAGCCGCTCATCAGATAATAGTAAGCATCCTCGAAGGTCTTTGCCTCTTTCAACTCTACCGACTGCACGCAGGTACGCATCAGCTGGCGAAACTGCTCGTCCGGCGTGCATGCCTCCACCTGTGCTCCCAGCACCGGTCCCATAATCATCTGCCCCAGCTGCAAAGAATCCACCAATCCGTCCATCACAGCGAAAAAACACTTGCGACCGCCGGTTTCCGCCTCTTTGAGCAAAAAATCCGAGCAGTCCGCAAAGTCCGCCTTAAATTTCTGTACATTATCGTTATATTGGCGCCTAAGGTTTTCCAATTTCTATCACCCGTACTAATTTTGGCATAACCGGGGGATTTATTCACAAAATACAACCGGTGATTGAAATGACAGTAACTCTTATTCGCGCACTGCTGATCTACTTTACCGTCATTCTGGCTATGCGGATCATGGGCAAGCGCCAGATCGGCGAGCTGAACCCCCACGAGCTGGTCATTACTATATTGGTAAGCCAGATTGCCTCCATTCCCCTACAAGACAACACCATGCCCCTGGCCAACGCCTTTTTGCCCATGCTGCTACTGGTAAGTCTGGAAATTCTCGCCTCCGTGGCATCCATGAAAAGTCTGCGGCTGCGAAACCTGCTGCAAGGGCGACCCATCTTTCTCATACGCCACGGCAAACCGGATCAAAAGCAAATGCGTCGCCTGCGCTTTACCGTAGACGACTTGATAGACGCCCTGCGCCAAAAGGATGTATTTGATCTGTCCACCGTGGAGGAAGCGGTGGTAGAGACCAACGGCAGCCTGTCCGTGCGGCTGCGTACGGAAGAAAGCCCGGTGACCCCCAAACAGTTGGGCGTACCGACGCCGGACAACGGCTTTCCCATACCCGTAGTCACCGACGGCCACATCGTGCCGGAATATTTCGGTGACCAAGTGCTGGACACGGCGGCCATTGCCAAGGCGCTGCAAAAGGAGAGCCTGCACCCCGGTGAACAGCTGGTGGTGACCATAGATGACAGCGGCACCGTCTTTGCCGTAAAAAAGGAGAGAAAAAAGTGAAGCGCACTTGGTTTGCCATTTTGTTTTTGCTGCTGGTGGCAGGGCTGTGTATCTTTGAACAGCACACGGTCAAGACCACCTTTGAGAATATGGAGACCCTACTGCAAAGCATGGACGCAGCCGCCGCAGAAGAGAATTACCCGGAGGCAGAACGCAAGGCCCGCCAACTGCAAAACATTTGGACCGCCCGCTACCCCACCCTGTGCGTGCTCATGGAGCACCGCGCTTTACAAGAGGCGGGGGTAACCCTGGGCACCCTGCAACCCTTGGCTGGGGACGAAAGCGACGATCTGCGCCCTACCATTCGCCAATGCCAAACGGAACTGGCAGAGATCTACGACAACAGCAAGGTAACGGTGGGTAACATCTTTTAGCAACACAAAAGCGAACGATATAAAAATCGTTCGCTTTTTTATCGTTATTCACTTTTGGCGTTCTTATACTTCTCCGCTTGCAGGCGGAACATATAAGCATAAGTACCGTCTGCCGCCATCAGTTCACTGTGCGAGCCGCTCTCTATGATCCGACCCTGCTCCATCACATAAATTTTATCCGCCTGCACCGTGGTGGACAACCGGTGAGAAATAAAGATCACCGTCTTGTCCCGGGCAGCCTCCAGCATAGCCCGGTTCAGCTGGTATTCCGCTACCGGGTCCAAGTTGGCTGAGGGCTCATCCAGGATCACAAAGGGGCAGTCCTTGTAGAATGCCCGCGCCACCGCCACCTTTTGGCTCTCGCCGCCGGAAAGCATCAGTCCGTCATCGTCAAACTCCCGCAGCAGCTGGGTGTCCACTCCCCGGGGCAAAGGTCGCTGAAAGCCGCTGTGGTCCAGCGCACGGCGCACCCGCTCCGGGTCAAACTGCGGACTGAGCGCCACATTCTCCCCTACCCGACAGGCAAACAGCTGGAAGTCCTGGAACACCGCCGCAAACCGATCCCGATGGCTTTGCAGGGTGCAGTCCCGAATGTCTTGCCCACCAATCAGGATCCGCCCACCGGTGGGCTCATACAGCCGCAGCAGCAAATTGGTCAAAGTGGTCTTACCGGCGCCGTTGTAGCCTACCAGGGCGATCTTCTCCCCCGGGTGAATCGTCAGGTTAATATCCTGCAAAACAGGCGCCGCCCCACCGGGATAAGTAAAGGTCAGGTGTTCCAGCTTGATCTCGCCGGACTGGCTCTTGGGCGCCGCCTGCGCCCCATCCCGAATGGTGGGTTCGGCGTGGAGAAAGGCCCGGTACTTCTCGATCAGCTTGGCCCGCTCGTCAAACTGGGCAACGCCCCACACGGTGAGAAAATTCAGGCTCATGGCGATGGCATAGGCGCCGTTAAAGCTGGCCACAAAATCCCCGGGGCTGATCTGGTGGCGCACCAGCACCAGGTAGCCCAGATACATGGGCAGCACAAACATAAAGCCCAGCACCTGCACGCCGGTCTCCTGGAGCAGATAGCGGCGAGTGATCTTGCCGAAGTATTTCTTTTGGCAGGCGATCACATCCTCCGCCGCTTGGTCGTAGCGCTCCATCAGCAGGGGCGCAATGCCGTTCATACGCACCTCTTTGGCGTAATCCTGCAAGTAAAACAGCCGCTGGAAGTAGTCTGCCCGCCGATGATAGCGGGTATTCTCCACCTGGCGCTGCACCTGCAAGTTGCTAATGGCCTTGCTTAGGGGCAAAAACAGCAAAATAGACGCCAAAATAATCACCAAACACAACGGGTCAATGGTCAGCAGCACAGAGGAAATGGCAATCAACGAGATCAAGTTGCCAAAGTACCGGCGCACCAGGCCCAGCAGGTTTTGGATGTTGTCGCCGGAGGACTCAATGGTGAGAATAAAGCGGTTGTAAAATTCCGGGTCATCATAGGACGCCAGGTCCAGCTCCGCTGCCTTGGCATACAGCCGCCGGTTCAGCCGGTAATAGGCTTTCTCCCTTTGCACATTCCAAAAGAACTCCCGATACAAATAGGACGCCAGCCGGCACAGCGCCAACAGCGCCACCACAACAGCCACCACGGCGTACAGCCGCTTTAAGTCCCCACCGGAGGTGACAATGTCGATCACATACTTAACCCCCAGCACGCTGACCAGCTGGCCGGGCAGCACCGTCAGCACGCCCCATGCCAGTTCGCCGATCACCAGCGCCGGGGAGGCTGCAAACAGCAGCCGCAAAAAGTAGAATAAATTAGAGAACATGGAGTGCTCTCCCGCATGCTTAGGCTTGCGCACCGGCGACACCCCCTTCCTGCTTGTAACCGGAGGCTTGCAGGCGGAACATATCCGCATACAGTCCGTTTTGCTCCATCAGCTGCCGGTGGGAGCCGCTCTCCTGCACCTGACCGTCGGCCAGCACCAAAATGCGGTCGCTGAGCACCGCGCTGGACAGCCGGTGCGAGATAAAGATCACCGTCTTGTTCTCTGTCACTTGCAGCAAATTCTCATACATTTTATACTCCGCCACCGGATCCATGGCGGAGCTTGGCTCGTCCAGCACGGCGATCTGGAAGTCCCGGGCAAACAGCCGGGCGGTGGACACCTTTTGATTTTCGCCGCCGGACAGCCCGGTGCCTGCGTCGTCAAACTCTCGGGTCAGCACCGTGTCCGCCCCCCGGGGCAGCGAGGCAATTTTGTCCCACACACCGCTGTGGCGCAGTGCCTGCTCTGCCAGCGCTTTTTCCGCCGGGGTACAAGCGTGGCCGATCACATTCTCGTTGACGGACAGGGCAAAGTTTTTATAATCCTGGAACACGGTGCCAAAGGCAGCCCGCAGCTGCTCCAGGTCATATTCCGGCAGCGGCTTGCCGTTATAGAGAATTTGGCCAACCGTAGGATCGTAAAACCGCAGCAGCAGCTTGACCAGCGTGGATTTGCCGGCGCCGTTAATGCCCACCACCGCCAGGGTCTCGCCCTGCCGCAGGGTAAAGTTCACATCGTGGAGCACCCGTCGATCGGTGCCCGGGTAGGTAAAGTCCACATGGCAAAATTCCAGCGTCTCCAGCGGCGGCACCGGCAGAGGACCGGATACCACCTGGGGCTGATAGTCCAAAAACTCCCGCAAATTCTGAAAATACAACGCCATCAAGGTCATTTCGTCAAAGCACTCGGTGGTGTCCAGGGTAGACTCCCGCACCGCGTTAATACCGGAGGCCACCACGCTAAAGCCGGACACGGTCAGCCCGCTGCCCTGCACAAAGCTGTGGCAGGCAAAGGCATAAGTGCCCAGCACCGGCAGCAGCTCACCAAGCAGGCTGCTGACTACGCTGTACAAAAACAGCCGCACGCCGTAGTCTCTCAAAATGCGCACATTGGCCTTGGTGGCCGCCTCCATACGCCGAACCATCACGGCAAAGATATTGGAGGTGCGCATATCCTTGGCGTACTCTCGCAGGTACACCGTGCGCTGCACATAGGCTTGCATTCGTTTGTTGGCGGTCATGGACATATCCCGCCGATAGACGCACTTGCTCTTATACACCTCTACGGCAAACACAAAGAACACCGGCACCAAAAACAGCAGATACAGCGGGTGCACCGCCGCCACGGTGGCCATCACGCACACCAGCGCCACCACATCCGCCACAAAGGCAGAAAAATCAAAGCAGATCAGGTCAAAAAAGCCATTGGTGGTCACCATGGTTGCCCGCTGATATTTGTCGTAGAATTCCGGGTTCTCATAACAGGCCACATCCACAGACAGCGCCTTTTCAAAGATCCGGTCGTTCAGCAACTTCAGCACCCGCTTGGTCGCGCACTTCTCCATGCGCATACCCTCCCACTGGGCCACCTTCACCACCAGCGCCAAAAGGGCAAACGCCGCCAACTCCCCCACATAGGTGCGGAAGTCGCCGCTGCCGGTGATCACATCCAGCAGGATCTTTAAGAACAAAATATTCTGCAAATAGCGGGAAAACACCGCATACAGCCCCTCTTGCAACAGATAGCCGATGAGCAGGCGCTTGTCCGTCTGCCACACCAGGCGCAGGGCATAGATCACATTTTTCAGCACAGGAACCTTGAACTGCTCCTCTGTCATTTGCATATAGGGCATTCTTTTCTCTCCAAATCACGGGCCGCCGCCCGCCGTTCTTGGTAAAAGGGTAGCATATTCCGTCGGCACTGTCAAATGAAAAGGAACCCGACTGTCAGCCGCGTTCCTTTTGTTTTACTTATTCTGTATAAAGTGCTGTTATTTGCTGTAAGAGTCAATACGGATCAGGTCTGCCTCGCTAAGGGGCGGCTGTTCCAGCGCAGCCAAATTCTCCAGCAGTTGCGCCTTGGAGTGCACGCCCACCAGCACGGAGGTGACCCCCTTTTGCTGCCACAGCCACTGGATTGCCAGCTGAGAAAGGGTCTCGCCCCGGTCTTTTGCCAGCTGATAGAGTTTTTCGATCTGCTGGGCACGGTGCTGATCATAACCCACATGGGCTTGCAGCTTATCGTTGCCAAACAGGCGGGCGCCCTCCGGGATGCCTTTGGCGTATTTATCCGACAGTTGCCCCTGGGCCAGCGGCGAAAAGCAGATCACGCCCTTGCCCTTGTCCCGGGCTTCTTTCAGCAGCTTGTTTTTCTCCACCGTGCGGTCAAAGATGGAATAGCGATTTTGGTTGATGACAAAGGGCGCTTGCACATCGTCGCACTTGTGGTACATACGGTGCATGGTCTTGCCGTCATAATTGCTCACACCCACATACAGGGTCTTGCCCCGGCGCACCAGATCCGCCAGGCACAGAGCCGTCTCCTTCAGCGGCGTGTCCGGGGTCATGCAGTGGTGATAAAAAATATCTACATACTCCAGCCCCATCCGCTGCAAGCTCTGATCCAGGGAAGCAGTCAGGTACTTGCGGCTGCCGCCCCGACCGCCGTAGGGACCCGGCCACATCTCATACCCGGCCTTGGTGCTGATAATCAGCTGATCCCGGTAAGGGCGCAGATTTTCCTTAAATATGCGGCCAAAGTTGATCTCTGCCCGCCCCGGCTCCGGCCCATAATTATTAGCCAGGTCAAAATGGGTCACCCCATGGTCAAAGGCCGTTAGGATGATCTCTTTCATGGTATCGTAATCGTTGTTCACGCCAAAGTTCTGCCACAGCCCCACAGACAGCGCCGGCAGCCGCAGACCGCTTTTGCCGCACCGGTTATAGGGCATGGTCTCGTAGCGTGTTTCGCTGGGTTCATACATTTTGCTCACCTCCCCTGCATTTTACCATACCCATCGTTCTCTGTAAAGAGCGCAAAGGGCTTTCCTGCCGGGTGTTAAAAAGAGCAGACAAGATGTCTGCTCTTTTTATGCAATGATTTGTGTGGTTTACACGGTGTGGGTGCGCTTTTTCCGGCGGGATACCAAGCAAATGAACGCACCGCCGCTTAGCAGCAATACGGTCACAACGCCGCTGTCCCCACCGGTTTGGGGTGATTTGGCAGTGCCCGACAGTTTGGCCGTTACGGTATCTGCCTGTTTGATTTCTTTGGTGGCCGCGGCATCGGCAAAATACTTGTCGCAGTCTTCACAGTACCAATACTCGATATTGCCTGTGGTGGTCTTGGTGGCTGCCTTTGCGGGAATATGCTGGAGGTCGGTGTGGTTCTTCGGGTCAGGCTCCCCGTAAACCTTTCCGCAAACCTCGCAAACCGCCCTTTCGGTACAGGTGGCTGTGCCGCCGGTATGCCCGTCGTTGACCGTTACGGTCATTTCGGCGGTGTTGCCGGCTTTGTCGGTAGCAACAATCTTCTGCTTGCCGTCCGCCGGAGAGAGGGTAAAGCTGTTGTTTTTGTCAAGCGTGACCTCCGTGCCGTTTACGGTGACAGTGTCCACATACTTTTCGTCAATGGTGACCGTCTGTGCTTCACAATAGATCTTGCCGTTTTCTATGCCGCCGATGACCGGCTGAACATTGTCAAGCGTTATGCGGTCGGAACGAAGGTATGTTATATTCAGGCTCGCGTCAACAAGCATTGCATAAACAATGTATTCCCCGCTTCGGTCTATGCGGAACGGCTCCTCGTACCCGCTGAATACAAGAGATTGAAGCTCCGCCTCGGAAAGATCCCGATCGGTCACCAAATAGGAGATAAACACGGTTCCACTGTTGTCAGCGGCGTTTATCGTCACCGTCTGCGTATCCTTAAAAAACAGGCCGAAGGTGAGCTTGTTTAAGAATTTCTGCCATTTGTTGGTGCCTATGACAATTTCGCCCGTGGGCTTTTCAATGTCTTTCCACCGTGCTTTAAGCGTTATATTCTCGGCAGGCATGGTCGTGGGAATTTCCCTGTCCCAGCCCATAAAGGTGTAGCCCTCTCTTGTCGGGGCTTCAGGTGCGGTAATTGCCGTGCCGTAGTCCTGCGTTATGGTAATATCCGCTTTGCCGTTTTCGGGTTTGACTGTGATGGTATATTGATTGATCTCCCACTTTGCCCAGTATTCCTTATTGCCCGTTCCTGTACCGCCGATTGCCGTAACAGGAGAGCCGGTCAGATTTTCGTTGTCATACCAGCCCTTGAACGTGTGGCCTGTATAGGTCATATCGTCGGCTGTCGGGAGTGTTGCGCCCACGCCATAGGTGTATCCGGTGACATTGCCGCTGTTGATGGTGCCGCCGTTGGGGTGCAGTGTGACGGCATAGGTCGGGACTGTCCACTGCGCCGTCAGTTTCGTCACCTCAGCCGGAACACTGGCACCGGGCGCGTAGAGCTTGCCGTCGCTGCCAAGCCACATGAAGTAGCTGCCTGTATTTCCGTCCGGGCGGGTCAGGCCGTCGGACGCAGGGGCGGTAAATGCGCTGCCGTTTTTCACGATGATTTGAATATCCTCGGAGCTATTACCCAGCTTGCCGCCGCCAAGGTCAAGGGTAACGACCTTCAGTCCGTCAGAACCCAGTGTGCCAGGGTTCAGGACTTCAAGGACGGGGCGGAAACCGACGATCGGGTCGGAGAGCGCAGCATTGATGCTGAGCCAGAGGCGGGCCGAACTGAACCCGCGAATCGCACGGTACGACGCGGAAATGGAATGAGTATCCTGCCCCCACGAATGCATATAGATCCCGTTTTTGATATATCCGCTGTCTTTGTCCAGTATCCTATCCCATTCGTTGCTTAGGGGCGTGCCGCGTGTTGAATCACCTGAGCCTGTATAGCTACTTCCCACAGACGGTGCGCGCAGGGTATAGTCCACGCCGCCGCTGGCATAATTTTTGCCGAAAATCAGACTTTTCGTATTTAAGTCATTCCAGCTTACCGTATGCGTTACGGCATAGTCCGCCACAAACAGGCTGTGGGCGTATTTGTTCTGCTGTGCATATTCCTCGGTGGTCGCCATCGCAGACGTGAGCTTGTAGGCTTCTATTGTTCCCGCATAGGTAAAGGGAACATAGTGCAGCGACGTATCCGGCAAAGAAACCGCACCATCTGAGTTTCCGCCGTTTGCCGTTCCGGGAATATTCATCGCCGAAAGGTCGAAATAGTATCTGCCGCCGGGGGCGAGGGTAAACTGCTCGTCAGGCTGATTTTCCACCGTCAGCGTGCCGTTGACCTTGTTAAGCGAATACCGCTCGCCCCAGCCGGATTTGAGGGTGGCAGCGGGAACAACAGTGTAGGTTCCGGGCATATTGCGTGCCGTGGCCGCCGTGACTTCCTCGTTGTTTGCGTCAAGCAGTTGGTAGCCCAGAGCATTGTCCAGTACGGTATCCCGGTCGTCCTTGCGTCCTTCGCTGTTCAGCAGGCCGGTACAGGTCACAAGGTCTGTTGGCAGCGCATTGCCCTCGGTGATGGTTGCGCTGCCAGCCGTCACGGTGAGGGGGCGCGTACGGACAGCACCGCCGGTGACAGCCCCCCTGGAAACTTTAGACGATGCCATTGTCGTATCGGAAACATACAGAAAGTCGATACAAGTTACGCGTGCGCCTGCCTTGATGGCTCGGATGTGGACGGTGTAGATAGACTTCCCCGGTTCGCTGGTGGTGTCGGTGGTCTCTTTATAAATTTCAAACATCTGGGGGTCCTGTATCAGCGCGGACCAGACGCCGTTTTCACCGGGGTTATTCACCCGGCACGTGTAAGTATAGGTATCTCCGTAGAGCAACTCATCATCGAAATAGACCGGTCCCCTAAAGCCTGCATTGAGATACTGGCGCACGGTCAGCGGAGCGGAAATGGGCGCGTAGTCATCGCTGGTGATGGTGACGGTATAGGTCTCTGATTTGGGTACTGGTTCCGTGGTGTTTTCGGTTTTCGTGCAGTTCAGCGTACCGTCGCTGTTTACATTCACACTAACCGGAATGGAGGGAGAAGTAGGCGGCGTGACCGCAGTGATTTTCGCTCCCTTTGGCGCCTTGCCCGGCTGGAAGAAATCCGCCGCCGTCCATGTACCATTTAGAACGTCATAGTAGCCGCCGCCATCAGAACTGAGGTGAATCCAGATCACGGGGTCTACCAGATCCTCCGCGCAGTCCGCGGCAAACGCCGTAGTCGGCACAAGGCAGAACAGCATACATAGGGCGAGCAGGATACTAAGTATTCGTTTTTTCATTTCTTGCTACCTCCGTTTCCGTATAGGTCGGCTCAGTCAAGAGCAATAATGGTTATGTTGTACTGACTTTCGGTAAAATTGGTATTCTGGAAGAGCATATTTGTATATTGAAATGTCAAAGCAATATCCGCTTCGGAACGGTATATCGTGTTATACGACATACCAAGTCTTGCACCTTGACCGTCATCTATCATACTCACATAGGTTCGCGTCTCAAGCATCATTTCAGAACTGTTATATCCGTCAATGAGTGATGCACCGCACAACTTATAGTTACCGTTAGCGCTGATCATAACCGTTCCGCTGAACACCATACTGTATGTATGACCTTTTGAAAGGGTGATTGTTTTGCTTGATGAGTTATAGGAGATCAAATCTCCGCTTTCTTTTTTTACATTGAACGGAAGCGGTGTTCCCCAACTGTATACTCTGCCGTTTGCTGCAAAGTACCCGAAGCTTCCGCCGTTCTGACCGGGGTCGCCTTTGTCGCCTTTGTCACCCTTGTCGCCCTTGTCGCCTTTTTCGCCGGGGTCACCCTTGTCGCCCTTGTCGCCTTTTTCGCCGGGGTCGCCCTTTTCGCCCTTGTCGCCGTCAACACCGTCTGTGCCGTCAATGCCTGCGGCTTTTACGGCGGTGTCGATTTCTCCGATCCACCAGTTGCCGTTTTCGCCGATAAAAGGTGTTTTACCGTCTTTGCCGTCAGAGCCGTTTTGCCCGTCGGTGCCGTCCTTACCGGCGGCGCCGTCTTTTCCGTTTACACCATCCTTGCCGTCAACGCCGTCTCTGCCATCCGCACCTTTTAATGCGGTAAGGTCGTACAGGTTCAGCCATATTTCATCGCCGACATAGCGCCATTGCAGGATATTTTCGCTTACGCGGAATTCCGGAGTTTTTCCGTTTGCACCGTCCGTTCCGTTCTGTCCGGCAGGGCCTTCTATATCGGCGATCGCCACAAGGTTCTGCCACTCGCCGCCCTCGTAACGCCACTGTATGTGCGTTTCGGCTCGCTGCACTTCTATATTTTTGGCGTTCACGCCGTCCTTGCCGTTGACGCCGTCTGTGCCGTCTTTACCGTCGATACCGTTTTGCCCGTCTGTGCCATCAACGCCGTTCATACCATCTTTGCCGTTCGTACCGTTTATTCCGTTCTTACCGTCGGTGCCATGCTCGCCGTTGGCTCCGTCCCTGCCGTCAACGCCGTTCGTACCATCTTTGCCGTTCGTACCGTTTATTCCGTTCTTACCGTCGGCACCGTTAGAGCCGTCTTTACCGTCTGTACCGTTCTTTCCGTTTTCTCCGGCAGCGCCCCGCAGCTCGGTAAGCGCCACAAGGTCGCGCCAATCGGTTTCATCTCTGTATTTCCACTGAACCGCCGTACCGTTGTTCCGCACCTCCGGCAATACTGCGTCGGCTTTTGCCGTCTTGCTCCATCCTATGGCAAGCACGATGCAAAGCACCAACAAAGCGGCACAAAGCGCCAAAAGTGTACCTGTGAGTCGTTTCTTTCCTGTTTTCATCTTCTTACCTCCGTTCAAAATTCAAAAATGGGGGCAAAATCGGCAAGAACGGCACCCGGTCAGTTTTTCCAAAATTTCTAGTTATCCGTTTCTAACTTTACTGACCGTTCGTTCACACTTAGTATAACATAGCTTCCGGATGAAATCAAGAACTCTCTTATATATAATGTAAAAGAATCAAACCGCCTATTCACAAAGCCGTCCAGCCTGTCGGCGCTATTATCGTGTACTTTTTTACCAATATATGTGCCGGCAAGTGGCAAAAAATAAAACGCGGCAAGCATCGTAAAGACGCTTGCCGCGTTTATGGTCCGCCCGGAGGGATTCGAACCCCCGGCCTTCAGAATCGGAATCTGCTGCGATATCCAGCTTCGCCACGGGCGGATGTACTTGCCGTAACAGCACTTCATATTATAATTTGAAAAAGCGTTGCCGTCAAGGCTTTCTTGTGTTAAAATTAGAAAAAAGGCAAAATTCCTGAGAACGGAGAATAAATATGAAGTTGACATTCAAGAACGACACCTTTAAGATTCTGCAAATTGCAGATACGCAAGAGGGCCGCAAGGTCAGCCCGGACACCTTGGCGCTGATCAACGCCGCCTTGGATCGAGAGGAGCCGGATCTGGTGGTATACAGCGGTGACCAGATCTGGGGGCGCGGGTTCCACGGTGATGTAAACCAGGTGCGCCGGGTACTGAAAGAGCTGACCGCCCCGGTGGTGGAGCGGCATCTGCCCTTTGCCATCTGCTTTGGCAATCACGATCGACAGGTGGGGCTGGACAACCGTGCCCAGTTTGAAATCTACAAAGAGATCCCCGGTTTTATCGGGGAAGATACCCCCGGCGTGGACGGTGTGGGCAACTGCGTGCTGGAGATCGCCGACGGCGACCGACCCGGCTATCTGCTTTACCTGATCGACAGTCACTCCAGCCTGAAAGTGGGCTACGACCATGTGCACCGAAACCAGATTGACTGGTATCGGGGCGTACGCGACAGTTATGAAAAACAATACGGCCACACCATTCCCTCCGTTGTCATTCAGCACATTCCCGTGTGCGAGGTGTTTGACCTGCTCACGCAGGTGAAAAAGTCCACCAAAGGCGCGGTACAGGGCTTCCGCACCCACGCCAAGGAGTGGTTCGTACTGAACAGAAAGCGGGTAGACAAAGCGGGCTTTATGAAAGAGTCACCCGCTGATCCCCAGGAGAACAGCGGCGAGTTTGATGCCTTCTGCGAAAAGGGCGATGTAAAGGGTCTGTACTTCGGCCACGACCACAACAACGCCTTCCACGGTGATATTCGCGGCATTGATGTGGGCTACACCCAGGGTGCCGGGTTCCATGTGTACGGCCCGGGACTGGATCGAGGTGTGCGCACCATTGCGCTGCACCGGGACGGCAGCCTGTCCACCCAGGACCTGCGCTACCGGGACTTGGTAGGCAAAAAGCTACAAGAGCCGCTGCATTTTGCTTTCTTCCAAATCATGCCCACCAATGTGTACGACGCAATTTCCCGAGCAGTTAAAATTTTTGCCGCCTTGGGCGGTATTGCCGTAGTGGCGCTGCTGTTGGTACTCTTTCTCGGTAAATAAAGCATAAAAAAGGACCTCTGTGTTTGGCACACAGAGGTCCTTTTTTGTCTGTTTTTTGTTTAATCTTCCATATCTCGCACAGCGGCAATGCAGCCCACGCTGATATAGCAGGCAAGAATATACAAAGCGGACACAGCCAGGCAGAACACCCGCTCCCCCGCCGAGGTAGCGCCCAGAGTGGTATAAATGGAAATGCCAAAGAGCACCAGCGGCACCACGACGGTCAGCGGCGGGCAAGCCCGCAGCACATCAAGTGGACCGTAGCTGCCGTCATTGACCAGTGCCGCCACCACAATATGGATCAGCGTGGTCACCAGGAACACCGCCAGCAAATTCAAATACAAGATCTGCTGGGTGCCCATCTCCACCACCGGGAACAGGGACATAAAGTCCCAATGAAACAACCCCACCAGCTGGGTGTACACACCGGCCACCAGCTGAATGGCACCGATAAAATACAAGAAGATCAGCGCAACTTTTTTATTCTCCACGCAAAAAAGCCTCCGTTCCCTGCAAAAATGCGTCCATCTGCGCGTCGGTACCGATGGTAATACGCACATAATTGTCAATCCGCGGCAGATCAAAATAGCGAATGTAAATATGTCTTTGCTTCAAATAGAGGAACAGTTCCCGCATAGACGCGCCGTCCTTCGTTGCAAAAAGGAAGTTGGTGCGGGAGGGCAATACGGAAAAGCCCATCTGCTCCAGCGCCCGGCGCACCCGCTCCCGGGTGGTTATCACCGCCGCCGTGGTCTTGGCAAAATACGCCTCATCATCCATAGCAGCCGCACCGCACAGCAGAGACAAATTGTCCACCGTGTAGCTGTTGTAGGAATTCTTCACTGCTTCCAACACACCGATCAGCTCTGCGCTGCCGATGGCAAAGCCCAGCCGCAGCCCTGCCAGAGAGCGGGATTTTGAAAATGTGCCGCACACCAGCAAATTGGGATAGTCCGCCAGCAGCGGCACGGCGCTGACGCCGCCAAAGTCCGCATAGGCCTCATCAATAATCACCACAGCATCCCGATTGCCCTCCAAGAGCGCCTGCACAAAGGGCAGGTCCTCACCGATAGAGGTGGGGGCATTGGGATTGGGCAGCACCACGCCGCCGTTAGGCGCCGCGTAATCCGCCGGATCCATGCGAAAATCCGCCGTCAGCGGGTAGGTCACAAAAGGAATGTGAAACAGCCGGCACCACACCGGATAAAAGCTGTAAGTAATATCCGGAAAGGCAATGGGCTTGTCGCTGTTAAAAAAGGACTGAAATGCCAGTGCCAGCACATCGTCCGAGCCGTTGCCCACAAATACCTGCTCCGGCGCCACGCCGTAGTGGCGGGCAATGGACGCCTTAAGCAGCCGGGCGTTGGCGTCCGGGTACAGGCACAGCGCTGCCGGGTCGTAACTGCGCAGCACCGCCTCCACGCCGGGGGCCGGTGGATACGGGTTCTCATTGGCATTGAGCTTGATCCGATCCGGGTCGCTGCTTTGCTCCCCGGGCACATACGGCTCAATCTGCCGCAAATTCTGTTTCCAAAGATGCTCCATAATCAAATACCTCGGCTTTATTTTACCACAAAGTCTAAAGCGGCGCAATAAACGCAAAAACAAATTTTTTTGCATTTGCGGCACAATTTTGCAGCACTTTGCCGTACACAAAACCGCAGCGTATAAACGCAAATATCAAAATACGGCAAAAAACGCAAACAACTTGTCACACTTTGCAAGAAATGATACACTGTTACAGTAGTGGCACCCGGGTCGCTGCCAAATCAGAAAAGAAGGAGATTCTGTTATGAAGCACCGCACTTCCATAGCGGCAGCACTATTGCTGCTTATGTTTTTGCTCAGCAACACTTGCACAGCCTATGCTGCAGAAAATCTAACATTAAAGCGCACCACCGTTGCGCTGGGCTTAGGCGAAAAAGCCGCTTGTATTCAATTCAATAATTCTCGTATCCACCCTACCGACTGCACCTATCGCTCAGCAAACACAAGCGTACTGGCCGTTAGCAAATCCGGCGTGGTTACCGCCAAGAAAATCGGTACAGCCAAAGTGACCGTGCGTTACAGACGCCAAACCGCCGCTTGCACCGTTACGGTTAAGGCCGCACCCACCAATTTAGCCGTCAAAGGCGGCGATGTGGTTATCCAAAAGGGCGCCAACAACCATAAGATAAAGCTGCAATTTGCCCGTGGCACCGCAGCCTACACCGTTACATACAAAACCCGGGATTCTGCCATAGCCACAGTCAACAAACAAGGCTATATTACCGGCAAATCCAAAGGCAAAACCCAACTGACCGTACGCACCTACAATGGCATTACGGCACGAATTACCGTTCGCGTACAAAACAAGGCACTGTCGCTGAATGCAAATGCCGCACAGTTGGCCTTAGACCACAAACATGTGACCCAAGTGGTTTATGGCAAATCCGTACAAAATCGCAATTTGGAAGGCTATATCATCACCCCGACAAACGGCAAGTACAAAAAGACGCTGTTTATTGACTTTGCCATCCACGGCTTTGAGGACGATTATGCCAGAGACGGGCAGCGTCTGACTGCCATTGCCAACCACTTGATCGCCCACTTTGCTTCCCACCCGGAGGAATTGGGCAATTACCGATTGGTTATTGTACCCTGCGCCAATCCGGACGGTGCCATTGCCGGCAAAAACGCACAACGCTCCGGCAAGAATGCCTTTGGGCGCTGCACCGCCGCGCATATTGATATAAACCGGGATTTCGGTCCGTTTAAGGGCAAAGAGACCCGTGCCCTGCGAGACTTTATTCTCCGCAGCAAGCCCAATGTGTACATCAATGCCCACGGCTGGCTTAACGAAACCTTAGGCACCAAAAAGCTGTGCCAAATCGTCAATCGCACCCTGCACTTAAACAAAATGAAAGACGGCGTCTATGCCGCAAACGAAGGCTACGCCATCGGTTGGGTACACAAAAAGCTGAACATTCCCTGCTGTTTGCTGGAATACAAGGCTCCAAACGCCCTGCACACCAAGGACAATGTTCGTATGATACGGGAAATTATCAAAGCGTATGCGTAAAGCAAAAGGGCGTCTGCTGTAAGCAGGCGCCCTTTTTATCGGGTTTGTTCAGTCAAATAATTCTGGTACCGCTTCCGCTGCCATCGGGTCGTCCAGGGTCTCCACCCGGCGCAGGTGCTTTTGAATGATGTGGTTACGGTGATCCGCCTCGTCCAGCACCTTGCCGGCCTCATCCACCTTTTTGCGTGCCTTTTGCAGCAGGTCGCCGAACTTCTCATACTGCATTTTAGCAGCGCCCAGCACTTGCCACACCTCCGTGGCTTTGCGGTTGATGGCCAGGGTGCGAAAGCCCATCGCCAGCGCATTAAGCAGCGCTGTCACCGTGGTGGGCCCGGCCAGCAAAATACCCTGCTGCTGCAGCTTCTCCGCCAGTCCGCTGCGACTGCCCAGAATCTGCGCATACAGCCCCTCGGTGGCCAAATACAGCACCGCAAAGGGTGTGGTCTCCGGGGCAGAAATGTACTGACGCACCAGCTTGGCCTCGTCACGCACCCGCTGTTCCAGCGCCTTTTGGGCACTTTCCATGCCTTGTCGATCCCCGGCCTGAGCCGCTGCGGTCAAGCGTGCATAATCCTCCATAGGAAATTTGGAATCAATGGGCAGCCAAGCGTGACCGCTGCCGTCCGCCGCCGGGATCCGCACCGCAAACTCTACGCGACCGTTATACTTGGGATTGGTGGCCACATTGGTGTCATACATACCCGGCACCGTCTGGTCTAAAATATTGCCCAACTGCACCTCCGCCCAGGTGCCTCGGCTCTTTACATTGGTAAGCACCCGATTCAACCCGTTGACGCTTTCCGTTACCCCGGAGGATAGCTTTTGCATTTCGCCCAGGCTCTTGTACACGCTCTCCAGCTGCTGGGACACAGTCTGGAACGAGGCATTCAGCCGTGTATTCAGGGTGCCGGTGAGCTTTTCGTCCACCGTTTGACGCATTTGGTCCAGCTTTTGCTCATTGCTCTTTTGCATCTCTGCCATAAAGGCACCCAACCGCCGAGTTTGGCTGTCGCTTTGGTTCTGGACCAGCTCCAGCAGCTTCACCTGCTGACGATAGTTATCCTCACGCAGGGTCTGCACTGCCGCTTCCAACCGCTCTATTTGGGCACGGCGCTCATTGTCCTGGGCTTGCAGCTGCCGCGCCAGCAGCTCCGTTTGGTGCCCTGCATCCCCACTGCGGCGGCGCAGCAGCAAAATGAGGATCGCCACCTGCAGCACAAAAAGCACCGCAAATAAAATCAAATTGATTGCATCCATTCCTCTACCTCCTTGGTAAAAAGCATATCATAAAATGCGCCTGCATACAAGCTGCCGTCCGTTTTTTTGGACTTGCACACTCTGCGGCAGCTGTGCTATACTGGAGCCAAAGGAGCTCGCTATGATCACCACGATTTTTTTTGACTTAGACGATACGCTGTTCAGCTTTCAGCAGGCGGAACAAGTGGCACTGGAGGAAACCATGCGCCACTACACCCTGCCCTATTCAGATGAGATTTTGGCTCTGTACAGTGCCGGTAACGACGCCCAGTGGAAGTTGCTGGAGCAAGACAAAATTCAACGATCGGAGATCGGCTACCGCCGCTTTGACCTGCTGCTGACTCACCTGGGCAGCGACCTGGATCGGGAGGAAGTGAACCGCTACTATATGGAACGGCTGAGCAGCCGCCACTTCTTTCTCCCCGGAGCAGAAGAACTGCTCTCCGCCCTCCATGGGCGCTATACCCTGTGTCTGGCCTCTAACGGCACCGGCTGGGTACAGGAAGGGCGGCTGAAAAGCAGCGGCATTTTGCCTCTGCTGGACCGGGTGTTTATCTCCGAGTACCTAGGCGCCAATAAGCCCCAACTGGGCTTTTTCGACGCTTGCTTTGCCAGCCTGCCGGGCGTAAAGCGCAGCGAGAGCCTGATGCTGGGCGACAGTCTGACCTCCGATATGCGAGGCGGCAAAATCGCCGGTATGCACACCTGCTGGTACAACCCGAACCGCCTGCCCCTCCCCACCGACGGCACCGTAGAATACCAGATCCACCGCCTACCGGATCTGCTCCCCTTGCTGGAGAAGCTGTAATACTAATTTTTTGGCGACTATATCCAACACAGCCACAAGCCTTACCGCACAGCGCATAAGGTTTGTGGCTTTTATATTGATACTTGTAAACAGAATACACATCATACAAGAAGTGTACGCAAATTTGTACACTCAAAAAGCAGCGCTTCAAACCGATTGACAAGCCCGCCGTTGGTGTAGTAGAATAAAAAGGAAATATTATAGGCTTTCTGGCGTTATTTTATCACATCCTGCTAAAATGCAACACGCTGCCAAAAGCCTCTGTGAAACGGAGAAGAAAAATGGCAATATTCAAATGCAAAATGTGCGGCGGCGACCTGAATGTAACAGACGGCGCATCGGTCTGCACTTGCGCCTATTGCGGCACAAAGCAGACCCTCCCCAAATTGGGCGATGAAAAACGAGTCGCTATGTTTGAACGGGCCAATTATTTTTGGCGGAACAACGAATTTGACAAAGCCATGGGCATTTATGAAATTGTCCTTGCAACAGACGATACGGATGCCGAAGCCTATTGGTCCATTGTACTGTGCCGCTATGGCATCGAATATGTAGAGGATCCCAAAAGCCATAAAAGAGTACCAACCGTCAATCGATTCCAAACCAAATCGATTTTGCGCGACGAGGATTACTTAAATGCCATCCGGTGCGCAAACGGCTACCAAAGAGATATTTTTGAAACAGAGGCAGCACAAATCGACACCATACAGAAAAATATCTCCACCATTTTCAAAGAGGAAAAGCCCTACGATGTATTCATCTGTTACAAAGAAACGGACGGCACCGGTGCGCGTACCCATGACAGCGTATATGCCCAAAAGATCTACGACGCACTAAGTCATGAGGGACTGCGGGTCTTCTTCTCTCGCATTACGCTGGAGGACAAAATCGGCACGGCTTATGAACCGTACATTTATGCTGCCCTGCACTCTGCCAAAGTGATGCTGGTGGTGAGCCTGTCGGCAGAGAACATGAACGCCCCCTGGGTAAAAAATGAATGGGACCGATATCTCTCCATTGCGAAGCAGGACAGCACCAAGGCGTTAATCCCCTGCTACAAGGATATGTCGCCCTATGACATGCCGGAGGAGTTTACCTATCTGCAAGCGCAGGATATGGGCAAGATCGGTTTTTTACAGGACTTGGTTCGGGGCGTCAAAAAAGTCTTGGCAGCAAGCGCACCGGCACTGCAAACACAGGAGCGATCGGTACAAACGGCCGGCGAAAAAGCCAAGCCGCTGCTGGAGCGCGCCTACATTTTTTTGGAAGACGGCAACTGGAAAAAAGCCAACCAGTATGCGGAAAAAGTACTGGATCTGGAGCCGAAAAACACGGATGCCTATCTTTGCAAATTCTTGGCTGCCGGGGAGTACCTCTCCTTTGACAGACTGCAAGCGGAGACTTCCGAGTTGAATAAAGTTGTTCCGCTGGACGCGGACTTTTTCAACGCAGTCGAATTTGCCAATGAAAAGCAGAAAGCCCAGTTGGACGCTTTTCTGGATCTGAGAACTGAAGCACAATATCAAAATGCGTGCCGAGACTTGGAGCAATGCAAATACAAAAAAGCCCGACTTACCTTTGATCTTTTAGGCGATTACAAAGATGCCGCCGATAAAGCAAATGAATGCAATCACCAACTATCCCTACTGGAGGAGCAAAACACAAAAATTGCAAACCAGCGCACAACCATTACAGACTTAAATAACAGGCGTGCTCAATTAGATTTAAAAAATATAAACAACAGCCGACAGACTGAGCGAGCGTACCAAACTCTGCGTGAAACAGCAGGCAATTTAAAGAAAACGAAAGCGCTTCTGATCGTCACACTTTGCAACTGGATCACAGGCTGTCTGGCTTGTCTTTCTATGGTTTCCTATTCAGACCAGGCAAACACCTTCGGTTCTGCCATGATCGTCCTTTACTTTTGCCTCAATGTGGTATTCATCATACTATGGATACAGTACTTAGAGTATTCTACAAACTATACCAAAAATCGAAAAACAGCCGAAATCATTCTAAGCTTTCTTTTTCCTTTTATTTTTCACATTATCGCATTGATCCGAACAGGCAAGGATATGGATGCACATCAATTTAATGTTGCAAATATCCAAGCAATCCTAGCCAAATCCCAGCACGAGAGTGATCGTATCTGCGCAGAACAAAATCAAATCGGCAAAGAACTTGCCATGGCAAAAGATGATTTAGAAGCAGCGAACAATACGGTGCGGAAAATCCGTGGAGAATCCGTAGGTCGCACAGAGAATTCCTTTGAGATCCCGGAAATTGATAAGCCGAACAAAAATGCAAACACAGAAGCTGTACTCAAAGAATTGCTTGAAGAACCAGATGAAACGAAAGGACGGTGAGTAAAATGCGACTTCAAAGAAGACCGGAAAATCAAATCACGCAAAAGCCCCCAAAGGCCATTGGTATTAGCATGAAGAACCTGATGATCCTGGTCATCATACTCACAAGCGCCCTCTGTGCAGTCTCCTTTCCCATCAGCAACGCCGTACAGTACGACCGTGCAGAAAAGTTGTTAGAAAGCGGCGATTACAACGGAGCATACAAAGCCTATGGTCTGCTGCTGGACCGAAGCAGCAACTACAAAGACGCCAGTGCCAAGCAAAATGAATGTATCTATCAACAGGCCAAAGCCCTTACGGCACAGCAAAAATACATTGGCGCATATGAAAAGTACGCGTCCATTGCCAAGTACAAGGATAGCGGCGACCAAATGAAAGCCATTTACAACCAATACAAAGCCCAGCAATTCGCCCGGCTGAAAACCGCCAAAAAGGGCGATACCGTCACACTCGGCACCTATGACGGCAAACCCATTGAATGGATCGTACTGAGCAAAAACAAAGACAAAAACAAAACGCTACTGGTCTCCAAATACATATTAACGGAAAAGCCGTTTGACAAAGAGCATGATGTCACCTGGGATAAAAGCGCCATTCGCAAATGGCTGGGTGGCAATTTCTATAAAAAGTCCTTTGATGACACAGAGAAAAAGCGCGTACTGGTCACCAAAGTCAAAAACAAAAAGAATACGGAATATGACCAAAGCAGCGGTAAAAACACCAGTGACCGCATTTTCCTGCTCTCCATAGATGAGGCAAAAAAGTATTTTCCCTCAGACGAAGCGCGCATTTGCAAAAACAAAGACGGCAGCGCAAAGGCCTGGTGCCTGCGCACACAGGGGAATACCAATTTTCGTATTTCCTTAGTTGCCAGTGATGGCAGTATCAATACATTTGGAAACGACGAAGAGGATGATTACGGTATTCGACCGGCTATGTGGGTCAATACCAAGTAAGAAAAAGGAGGCACTTTATGGTAAAAATCGCAGATATTATCAAATATGAAGGCGACAACACCACCTTCATCTGGAAGCATCCGTGCGAGGATTTTAACGCACTGACGCAACTGATCGTACACGAAAGTCAAGAAGCAATCTTTATGATGAACGGCCAGGCGCTGGATCTGTTCGGCCCCGGTCGCTACACGCTGGAGACACAAAACATCCCCCTGATCGGCAAAGCGCTGAACATACCCACCGGTGGGCAAACGCCGTTCCACTGCGAGGTCTATTTTATCAACAAAACTGAGCAGATGGCCATTAAGTGGGGCACAGACAGCAAAGTGCAATTTATGGAACCCACTTTCAACTTTCCCCTTGCCATTGGCGCCAGCGGCGAAATGAGCCTACGGGTCAACGACTCCCGCAAGCTGCTTATTAAACTGGTAGGTACAGAGGATTTTCTCGGTCAGGCTGGACTGACCCGCTACTTCCGCGCCTTTTTGATGACCCGGGTCAAATCCTATATTGCTCAAGTCATCCAGCAGCAAAAGATCAATATTTTTGAAATTGACGCTCATCTGAATGAATTGTCTGCGGCATTGATGAAACTGCTGCAGCCGGATTTTGACGATTACGGCATTGCACTGGAGCGCTTTTTCCTGACCACCGTAGTCAAGCCGGACGGCGAGCCGACCTACGAAAAATTCAAAAGCCTGTATTTCCGTCAATATGCAGATATTACGGAGGCCAGAATTCGCCAGCAGACCCAGGTGATCGACGCAGAGACCGAGGCACAAAAGACCGTGATCGCCTCCCAAGCCATGGCCACCAAGCGTGCGCAGGAGGGCTACACCTACCAGCAAGAGCGCGGTTTTGATGTGGCGCAAGATGTAGCCAAAAATGAAGCGACCGGCCAATTCACCAATATGGGAGTTGGACTTGGCACCATGGCCGGGGTAGGCGGCGCCGTTGGCGGCCTAGTAGGCAATGCGGTAAACGGTGCCTTAGACAGTACCGGCTCTCCGCAACCGCAGCAACCCGTGCCATCGGACGATATGACAGCTTTTCAAGCCAAGTTGCAAAAGCTGCAAATGATGAAAGACGCCAATATGCTCTCTGACCAGGAATTCGCGCAACTGAAACAGCAGCTGCTGACCAGCATTTTATAGGAGGTATGCGTATGAAACCTTATTTTAAGTATTACGGCATTTGTTGGGCTATTCTCTTTCTTGCATTCCAAGCGATCACCTTTACTGCCGCCGGTGCCACTGTCGGTCTTGCCGCCTTGCGCCCGGCATTTTGGATCAGCTATGCTTTTATCAATCTGATTTTCATCGGCAATCTGGTATGCAGCATTTTCTTCTTTAGAAGCGATCATACGGATAGGATCTTTCTTCGCTATCCAGTGGTCAAGCTTTCGTTCACCGCTTTGGTGGTATCTGTGATCGCCGGTGCATTGGTGATGGCTGTTCCGGTCATTCCTTACTGGATTGGCGTGGTTATTGATGTTTGCATTTTCACTTACTATGCCGTTGCCATTGTAAAATCTACCGCCGCGGCGGAGGTTGTTGAGCAAAAAGGCCAACAGATCAAAGAACAGACCGCTTTCATCAAATCCCTCACTGTTGACGCAGAGGTGCTGATGGATCAGTGCAAAACGCCACAGACCAAAGCCTTGGCCGAGAAAGTCTATACCGCCGTTCGTTATTCCGACCCCATGTCCACACCGGCGTTACAACAAGCGGACAGTCAGGTCCAAGCCGCTTTCACCACGTTTTCCGCCGCAGTGTGCAGCGGCGATACACTTTCCGCGCAAGGAACTGCCGATACGGTACTGGCACAGATTGATGCAAGAAACAAAAAATGCAAAGCACTGAAATAACAGGAGAGCCAAAAATGACGGATCACATCGACTATATGGATTACGGCACATACAAAGGTGCCCCGATCCACTGGCGCGTGCTCAAGCAGGACGACAACGCGCTGCTGATGATCACAGATCAAATTATCGAAACCCTTCCCTACAACAGCGATGAAAAGCAGGAAACCACCTGGGAAAGATCCACCCTGCGCAAATGGCTCAACGGCGAATTCTACCGCACAGCCTTTACTGCGGAGGAAAAAGCAGATATTATTGCCTGTGATGTACAGGCAGAGGGCAATCCCTTGTATAGCACCGACCCGGGCAGAACCACCAATGACAGTGTATTTATACTTTCCATTGCGCAAGTTGAGCAATTATTCAAAAACAGCGACCAGAGAAGCGCCACTGGCACGCCCCACGCGGTGGAAAACGGACTGTTTGAGGACAATCACCACCAGTCCTGGTGGTGGCTGCGCTCCCCCGGCAAGCACGGACTGGCCACAGCCAGCGTGCACAGTAACGGCACCGTCTTGACCCACGGCATCCCGGTGTTTTATTCCAGCGGCGGCGTACGCCCATGTATTTGGCTGCGCAGATAACGCCTTTATTTCCATCACTTTGACGCACAGGCAGTTTGTCTGTGCGTTTTTTTATGCCCGGGTTTGAAAGAGCGGAGATTGCATCTTGACAAAGGGGCGGTGGATTGGGTACTATAAGATTGGAAGTTTGGCGCGAGCGCGCGGGAATACAGGAGGGGTTCTATGAAGATCACGGTACTTGGCGGAGGCGGTGTGCGCTCCATGTTCCTGGCAAAAAGCATTGCCCAAAAGGCAAAGCGGCTGGGAATCGACGAACTGTGTTTTATGGACAATGACGAGGAAAAGCTGCGCATCTACGGCGGTATGGCGGCGCATGTAGCGCGCCTGCTGTGCCCGGAAATGCGCTTTTCCCTCACTGCCGACCCGGTGGAAGCGGTACAGGACGCGGACTATGTAATCACCACCATTCGGGTGGGGCAGGACGAAATGCGTGCCAAGGACGAGCGCATTGCCCTGGATCACGGGGTACTGGGGCAAGAAACCACCGGCGCTGCCGGGCTGTCCTTTGCCATGCGCAGCGTACCGGCGCTGGCTGCCTACTGCGAGCTGATTAAAAAATATGCGAAGCCGAGCGTAAAGGTGTTCAACTTTACAAATCCGGCCGGGGTCGTGTCCCAAACCCTCCGAGATATGGGCTACGATTTTACCTACGGCATTTGCGACGCGCCCTCCGGCATGCTCCGCTCCTTTGCCCTGCTGTACGGGGCGAACCCGGCGAACATTACCGGCGAGGTGTACGGGCTCAACCACCTGTCCTACTTCAAAAGCATCACCATAAACGGCAAAGAGATTCTGCACGATCTGATCGAGAACGATGACGCCTACAAGAACAGCGATATGCGCTACTTCTCCAAAGAACTGCTGCGGGATCGGGGCGCGGTGCTCAACGAATATCTTTACTACTTCTACTACCGGGAACAGGCGGTGGCCAATATTCTGAAAGCGCCCCAGACCCGTGGTGAACAGATTTTGGATATCAACCGGCAAATGACCGCCCAGCTGCGCCAAATGGATATTGAAAACGACTTTGAAGGCTGCCTGGCGGTATTCAATAAATGGTACGGTATGCGAGAGGGCAGTTATATGGCCAGCGAGACCGGTGAGAAACGCAGCCAGCCCTGGCACTTTAATATTTATGAAGAAGACGACGGCGGCTACGCCGGTGTGGCGCTGAAATTCATAGAAAATGCCCAAAGCGGCCAAACCGGCCCCATGATCCTGTGCGTACCAAACGGCAACGCCATAGACGGCCTGCAACCGGACGATGTAGTGGAGGTCACCTGTGAGGTGGGGCCAAAGGGCTGCACGCCCCATCGGATCGGCGTCGTAGACGAGCAAAATCTGGAGCTGATCCGCCGGGTGAAGAACTACGAGCGTCTGGCCTCCAAAGCCATTCGGGAGAAAAGCCGCGCCGCCGCCGTGCAGGCCCTGACCCTGCACCCGCTGGTAAACAGCTATTCCCTGGCCTGCGCCCTGACCGACGCCTACATTGCCCACAACAAAGACTACTGTGACGGCTGGCACTAAAATCGGAATACAAAAAAGCAGTCGATGACTCGACTGCTTTTTTTGATCACACAGGAAAGGTATTTGATGCGCCTTATGGTATAATACTCATACACTTGCAAGTGAGAAGAAAGGAGAACGGCCGTGGATACCCGCCAACTGCTTCAAAATGCCATCGACTATATAGATGCGCACATAAAATCCCAAATCACGCCGGAGGACCTAAGCCGGGTCGCCGGATATTCCTATGTGCATTTGGTACGACTGTTCAAGCTATACTTGGGCGTTACACCAAAAGCATATCTGCTGCGCAGAAGGCTGTTGTTTGCCGTTTACGAGATGAAAAGTAAAAGGCCGAAAACAGATATTGCATTTGATTTTGGATTTGATACATACGCCGGATTTTACAAAGCGTTTCAGCGCGAATTCGGTTGTTCTCCGTCAGCATTCACAAAAGCCTATATCGGCAGCAAGCCCTATAGGATCAACATTTTGCAGGAGGACTATATTATGGTGTCAAAAGCCAAGATTCAAAAGATACTGTCCCATTGGGATTTGCAAAACCGCACCGTAAAACCGATCATAAGTGAAAACACCGGCAGGCAAAACGAAAATGCTTACTATGTGGGCGATGACTACATCATCAAATACACCACTAACTTAGCTGCGGTCCAAAAAGCCATACTGTTTGATGAAGTGGTCAAATTGCATAATACGGACACTTATTTACAACTGGGCGAACTTTATTTTATGGTGACCAAGCGCCTGCACGGCACCCCGCTTTGCTGCCGCACTGTCTTTGAAGCCCCCACCCTCGCCTACACCATTGGCGAAAAGATTGCCGACTTGCACAAAAAACTAAGCCTGTATGACCCGCAGGATTTTCAGCAGGCCAATCTGTACCGGGATAGTATGGAAAATCTGAAACAGGTACAAAAGATCGCCCATCTGAACGATGACTTTTGCACGCAATATAAAGAGGGGTTCAAACCGTTGTACCCACAGCTTCCGGTGCAACTGATCCATCGGGATCTGAATCCCTCCAATATGATCTTCGACGGCAAAGCATTTATAGGCTTCATTGATTTTGACTTGACAGAAGTAAACATACGGATCTTTGACCTTTGCTATTGTGCCACTGCCATATTATCCGAATGCTTTGGCAATGGGCGCCATTTAGAAAGATGGAAGACGATACTCCATGATCTGATCCAAGGCTACCACAGGGTATGCGCACTGAGCGAACAGGAAATGACCGCTGTTCCCTATGTGATCTATTCCATTCAGATCATTTGTATTGCTTATTTCAGTGCACACGATAAATATGCGGAATTGGCAGAGACCAACATACAAATGCTCCGGTGGCTGATCGCAAATCTATAAAGCAAAACACGGCAGGTGTCCTGCCGTGTTTTATTTATTCCACTGCGGTCAAGCGGACGATTTGATTATAATCGGCACCACGCACATAGACGGGCAAACCCACTTCCATGAGGAAGGCGCCGCCTTTCTTATACGCCACGCCGTCCAATGTAAAGGCATACACCCTGTCTGGCGCCAAGCCCGCAAAGCGCAGGTTCATCTTCTTTTTAAAGAACCGGGTGCCCCGGGCACTCAGGAACAAAACCGCCTGCATTTTGTCCCGGCTGACATACTGATTGCAAAGCACCTCGTCCCGATCCGCGTCCAGAATCCGATACAGATCGCCAAACTGCACCAGCGGGCGGATCTCTTTATACAGCGCCACATTGCGGCGGCAGATCTCCAGCTCTTCCGGACTGTACTTCTCCAAATTACCGCCCAGGCCCAGTGCCCCCTGCATGGCGATATGGAAGCGGAAGTCCAGGGAGCAGGGCTTGTTGATCCCGGCAATATCCGTTACCCACGCTCGCATAGTCTTAATGGGGTGGAGCATGGAATAGCCTTTTTGTATGGTCATCCGGTCAATGCCGTCTGTGTTATCGCTGGTCCACACCTGGTCAAAGTGACTGATGGCTCCCAGGTCGCACCGACCGCCGCCGGAGGCACAGCTTTCAAACTGCACCGCCGGGTGACGGCGTTTCAGTTCATCCACGATCCGGTACACTGCCATGGTATGCAGATAAGAATACATTTTGGGATCCGCCAAATTCTCCGCCCCAACCTGGGAGAACGGCCGGTTCATATCCCACTTGATATAGCGGATATTGTGATCCGTCAGCAGCCGATCCAGGCAATCTAAAATATACGCCTGCACATCGCTGCGGGTCATATTCAGCACCAGCTGATGGCGCAACTCATCTGCGTGACGGTGTGGGAAGTGATAGGTCCAGTCCGGGTGGGCACGGTAAAGGTCGCTGTCCGGGTTCACCATCTCCGGCTCCACCCACAGACCGAAATCCATACCCAGGGCGTTTACATTGCCGATCAGTTCGTCCAGGCCGCCGGGGAATTTCTCCGGGTTCACAAACCAGTCCCCCAGCCCGGCACGGTCGTTGTTGCGAGCGCCGAACCAACCGTCATCCATCACAAACAGTTCCACCCCGATCTTGGCGGCGATCTCCGCCAAGCGGGTCTGATCCGCCACATTCACATTAAATTCCGTGGCCTCCCAGGAATTATACAGCACCGGCAGCGTCTCTGCCCGGAACCCGGACGGCAACAGGTGTTCCAAGCAAAAGCGGTTCATTTGGCGAGACATTTCGCCCAATCCCTCCGTTTTGCCACAGTACACCGGCGGGGTCTCCAAGTGCGCCCCCGGCTCTAAAGTATGGGAAAAATCGAAGTCGTTCATACCCAGACTCACCCGGGTAATACCATACAAATCCCGTCCGGCGATCACCTTAAAATTGCCGCTGTACGCCAGGGAGCCAAAGTACACTGCGCCCCGGTTCTCCGTGGCACCGCGGTGGGCGATAAAATACGGCGACTGATTATGATTGGATGCGCCACGGTGGCTCTCATACACCAAATTGCCCCCATCCAGCACCGTGCGACAGGGCAGGAATTCACCGCCCCAAGCACCGTTGGTATTCTCAAAAGTATATGGGTCCATACCGGGCAGAGAAAACCCGGCGCTAAACAGCCGCTCAAAGGAAATCGGCGCAGAGCCGGTGTTTTCCACCTCCACCCAGCGCTTGATGATATCCAGCCCCGGATATACCCGGTAGCCCAGGCGCACCTGCAAGGGATAGTACGCATCCGCAAACGCAACCCGCAGGGTATCGTCCTCCAGCCGATAGCCGGTGTAGCGCAGCGCCACCTCCCGGCAGCCGTCTGCAAACTGCGCCTTTAGGTCGCAGGTGCGGTACATGGTGGAGCCAAAGGGTGTCAGCTCCTGGCGGTATTCGTCCAGCCTGGAATGATTGGAGTTTTCGTCTCCGATCTCCGCAAAAGCATAATCCGCCGGGTCACACTTGGCACCCCAGTGCAAATGCCGGTTATACCCTGCATGGTCAATGCCGAACACATAGTGGGTGTTCTCCGTCTCCAGCACAAAAATGCGATTTTCTTCTAAATAATAGATCATTTTTTGCCCTCCGGATCCTTTTTAATAAGTATCTACACTATACCATACCTCACCGCACGGAGCAATGGCAATTCTCCCACTTTCCACCCAAAAGATCCCACTATGTAAAACCGCACAACCGTTTGGGATTGCGAATCAAAAACTTAGCAAAGTGCACAAATCACAAGCTTGGTATTGACATTTTATACAAAATATATTGTAAACAACTTGCTTTTTTGTGCAATATGAGTTATGATGGCATTGGCCGTTTAGGCGAAAAATTCGCCACGCATGCCCTACTGGGCTAGCACGACGGCTGATGGAGAAAAAATATGAAAGCAATCGGCATTCTGTTGGCAGTTGCCGCCGCAGCGGTGGTGCTGCTGTTTTTCGTATGCGGCTTTATTTTTAACCAACTGGTATGGCGCAAAACCGTGTCCATACCCCGCTGGATCACAGACCGCATTGCCGGCAACGCCATGCCGGACGCGTATGAAAAAAAGAACAACGCTGCCGTGGCGGCTTTTTCGCAGCTGCCGATCCGATCGGTGGAACTGCACACGCCGGACGGTGCACGACTGGCAGCCAAAGTGCTGACCCCGGAGAAGCCCAACGGCCGCCTACTGATCGCCTGCCACGGCGCACGCAGCAGCGGCTCCGGCGAATTTGCCCTAATGGCGCCTTATCTGTATAAAAAAGGCTATACGGTGCTGTTCCCGGATCACCGGGGCTGCGGCGAAAGCGACGGCAAATATATGGGCTACGGCACCCACGAGAGCCAAGATACCCTGCTTTGGCTGGATTACGCCAAGACATATTACCCGGAGATGCCGGTATTTTTGCTCGGGGTATCCATGGGCGGTGCCACAGTGCTGATGATGAGCGACAAGGTGGACCCGGCGCAAGTAAAAGGCATCATTGCCGACTGCGCTTACACCAGCGCCTGGGCGGAATTCCGCTACCAACTGCACACCTCGTTCCATCTGCCGCCCTTTCCCATTCTGCACATTTGCAATCTATACTGCAAACTGTTTGCCGGCTATTCCTTCCACCAAGCTGCGCCGATTGCGGCGGTAGCCAAAGCCCGGGTGCCGGTACTGTTTATCCACGGCAAGAAGGATGACTTTGTGCCTTTCTTTATGCGGGACCAACTCTATAACGCCTGCCCCACGGAAAAGGCAAAGCTGACCGTACTGGCAGCCGTCCACGCCAGAAGCTATTACACCGACCCTACCGCCTATCAGTTGGCGCTGGAGCGGTTTACAGAGAACTGCCTGGCACCCAAAGCATAAATTACCGCCTGTGGCGGGCAATAATACAAACCGTTTCCATTCATGAAAAGAAGGGGGATATGCTATGGAACAAACGGAACTGAAAGAGCGACGCTATGTAGGCGTTCGCGAAACCCTGATCTACGGCGTTGCCAACGGCGGCCAGGTAATCGGCTACAACTTGGTGCGTATGCAGCTGACCTTTTTCCTGGTCACTGTATTCGGCATACCCGGCCAGGCCGTGTCGCTGATGATCTTCTTTATGGGGATCTGGGACACCATGAACGACCCGATCATGGGCACCATTGTAGACAAGACCCGCACCCGCTACGGTAAGCTGCGGCCTTATCTGCTGTTTGTACCCATTCCGCTGGGTGTCGCCACCATTCTCTTTTTCGGCGGCGCAGAGTTTTTGCGCGGGGTGGAGTCTACCACCGCCAAGATCGTCTACATGTGTATCACCTATTTTATTTGGGAGTTCTTTTACACCATTGGTGATATTCCCTTTTGGGGAATGTCGGCAGCCATCTCGCCGAACCCTAAGGATCGCAGCCGGGTCATTACCTCGGCCCGTCTGATCTCCGGTGCCATCGGCGGCCTGGTGGGTCCGGTTATCTCCATCTTCATTGACCTGCAAAAGAACGGCAAGATCGGCATGGATATGCGGCAGCTGTTCTTTATCTTGGGCATTGTGGCCGGCACATTCGGTATGGGTCTGTTCTCCCTGGCCGGGCTGTGCACCAAAGAGCGGGTGATGCAGCAAAGCGAGGAGCCAAAAATCTCCGACTGCTTTAAGTGCCTGGTAAAGAACAAGCCGCTGCTACTGATCGTGTGCTCCAATGTGCTGGGCACGGTGGAGAGCATTGCAGACGCCTTTACCCAGTATTTTTATCTCTTTACCCTGGGCAGCGCCAGTCTGTCCATTGTGGCGGGTATTCCCGGCACTATTACCGGATTTTTGGCCTATACCTTTATTCCGGCGCTGGAACGGCGCTGGACCTCCAAGCAGATCGTCATTCGCGCGGTGATCGTCAAGGCTGTGGTATCCAGCGCCATCTTCCTGATCGGCGCCCACTGGTATCGTGATCCCCGGGTGATCGTGCCGCTGATGATGGTGTGGGGCGTGTTTAACTCCGCCATATGCAGCATAAAAATGGTGATCCCCACCAAAATGATCGGCGACACGGTGGACTATATGGAATGGAAAACCAAGGAGCGCAGTGAAGGCACCTCTTTCTCTCTGCTCACTTTCGTCAGTAAGCTCACCGGATCTTTGGCCACCGCCGTGTCTGCAGCGCTGATCCCGGTGATCGGACTGCAAGAGGTGAACCAGGATATGGTGCTGCCGGAGGGCGGCGAGTTGAATACCCGCTTCCTGCTTTGGGCCATTGTGACCATCATTCCCGCCGTGTTGAATCTGTTGTCCCTGATCCCGTTTATTTTCTACGACCTGGAGGGCGAAAAGCTGGACACCATCCACCGGGAGCTGGCACAGCGGAGAGAAAGCCTGACCGGCGCTGCCGCAGACGCAGAATAAGGAGGAGCTTATGGAAAACAAATGCCCCAAGTGCGGTGCCAAGCTAAGCGTATTCTACTTAAAGCCGGAATGCCCCAAGTGCGGCTGCAATATTATGAACTACAATATGGAAGAGCGACTGGAAGCGGACGCCGACAAGGCGGAGGCCGAGTGGGCCAAGGCGGAAAAGTTGCTGGCCAAATTCAAAAAGAAAAAGAAAGCAGATAAGGAGGAACCCAAAGATGAAAACCCTGCGTAACGCCCTGACAGCCCTGTTGACCGCCCTGCTGATTTTGGGCACCCTACCCTTTACGGCACTGGCTGCGGACAACACGGCCGGCGCACCCCTGCAATTCAAAAACGGCAAATTCAAAATTTTAATCTTAGCCGATATTCAAGACACCAACACCCCCCAGCAGGCCACCGTAGACCTGATGAACAACGCCATTGACCAAACGAAGCCGGACTTTATCGCCCTGACCGGTGACAACATTGCCGGTTGGTGGAAGGGGGTCACCCCGGAGGAGACCAAGGCAGCAGTGGATATTGTGGGCAAAGCCATTAACGACCGCAAGATCCCCTTTGCCCTGGTGTTCGGCAACCATGACCACGAGGGGCTGTGTGACGAGCAAAACGGCATGACCGAAGAGCAGGCCAAAAAGCAACTGATGGCCTGGTTCCAAGCCTACGAATACTGTATGGCGGTGGACGGTGAGGAAATGACCGGCGTGGGCAACTACAACCTGCCCATTCTTAACACCGCCGGGAACAAAACCGTCTTTAATCTGTGGTTTATGGACTCCAATCCTTATACGGACGAAAGCGAGGGCGGCGGCTACGGCTATGTGCACAAGGACCAGATCGACTGGTACGAGCGCACCTCTAACGCCTTAAAGGCGGAGAACGGCGGCAAGCCCGTTCCCTCTCTGCTGTTCCAGCATATTGTGGTGCCGGAGGTGTACAATATGTTTACCGAAGTGTCCAAGGGTACCAAAGGCGCCGTGCGAGGCAACGCCAACCATACCAAACAGTATTATGTGACCAACCCGGATTACATCGACGCCGGCCACCTGAACGAGGGTCCCTGCCCCGCCAATACTGCCAATGACGGCCAGCTGGATAGTTGGGTCAAGCAGGGCGATATTTTAGGCGCGATCTTTGGCCACGACCATGTGAACGACTACGCCGGTACATATAAAGGCATTCGCCTGTTGGCTGCGCCTGCCGTCACCTTTTACAGCTACGGCAATTACCGGGGTGTGCGCACCATTGACCTGGATGAAAGCAACCTGACTACGTTCCAAACCCAGGTGATCCCCGCCGACAAGCTGATGGATTATACAGTGAAGAACCCCTATATCCGAGAGCATGGCTATTATGAATATAAGAGTGTTTTTATTCCCGCACTGTGCGGCGGCATTGCCGGCCTGGCGGCGCTGACCGCGGTTATCATTGTACTGGTAAAAGTCATTAAAAAGCATAAAGCCAAAAAGCAAAATCAATAATATAAAAAAGCAGCAGCCATCGACCAAAAGCCGATGGCTGCTGTTTTACGCCTAAAATCAATCGCAATCCTTATCCATTCCCGTCGCAGGCAGGGGGCACTTCACAGGGATCGCAGAAATGCCAGCACCAGGTGGGCCAGTTTAGGACTGTGGACGATATAGGTACCGTGGCCCTCACGGGGCAATTCTTGCAACCGGGCGCCGGGAATGGCGGCGGCAATAGCGCGGCTGTCTGCCGGGCGGATCATATCGTGGGCGCCGCACAACACCAGTGTAGGCACCTGAATACGCCCTAACATAGCCGGGGAGATCTGGGGCTGACAGAGCATCATTTTGGTCCGCGGTTCCCGGCACACCAGGTAACGAAGCGCCATACCCAGGCGCACCGGCCACTTCAGCCCTGCCGGGGTGGTATTGGCGCCGCAGGCGATCAGCGCACCGGGCCATTCCGGCGCCCGGATTGCTGCCAGCAGCGCCACGATTCCCCCATCCGAAAAGCCGCAGATCACCGGCTTTTCCAACTTTAATGCTTTTGAAAATGCCAGCACGTCTGCCGCCATTAAGTCATAACTTAGGGGCACATTGCGGCTGCTTTTGCCATGGCAGCGGCTGTCAATGGTGTAGACGGTGTAATGAGGGGCCAATACTTCTGCGGTACGGTCAAAAATGCGTCCATCCTCCCCATTGCCGTGGAGCAGCACCAGCGGCGGCCCGCTGCCCTGCTTTTCATAGTATAATATCACGCCGTTGACCTGCACATTCATGACCGATCCTCCAACTTACTGTTGACCTACAAGACAAAGCAAGATATAATAGAGTTACTCTTGCAAACGAGGTCTGTTTATGATTTGGAATGTATTTTTTGTGGTTTTTGCGGTTCTTGTTCTGGTAGCCATTGGGCTGACCGTTTGGTTCTTAAAAGTTGGCAAGCGCATTTTTCTGCTGATCCCGCTGCTGCTCTTGGCCGGCAGTGTGGCGTACTTTGCCGTTTATTACACGGCAGACAACAACTTTCCGCCTGCCCAGGTGATGATCGCCTCCAACTTTCCGTCCACGGTGGACAGCGCCTTGGTAGAGGAAAGCCTGCAAAAGGCGGACGGCAACTACACCCGCACAGATGAATACGACACCGGCACCGTGCAGTACACCCTGCGCCTAACCTCCGAGGAGCAGCAGAACGCTACGGCGTTTTTCGACGCCAAACCCACCATCCGCGGCGGCGAATACACCCGCTCGGACATAAAGACCAGTCTGGCCATGAAGTACACAGACATTTGCGCCCAGCGCACCGGCGCTCTCCAGTTGCGCACCGGCCGCTTCCAGCAGGAGTTTTATATACGCGCCGCAGGCTATACCTGCGATGTGGTGATCACCTCAAACGGCAAAGACAACAAGGTGCTCCTCTCTGCTATGAAAAAAGAGCTGGCTGCACTGCAAAAATAAAGATTCCACTGCCCGCCGGTATTTCCTGTTTCAGTATAACGAAAATCCGGCGGTTATGCAAGGCGCTGCACCAAAAGCCGCATCAATGCGCAAAGAATTTGCCATTTGCAAACGCAGCGGACCGTCTCCGCTGCGATGATCCGAATTTTTTGTTGAGAAATTCTCATTTTTTCTTGACAACCTCTTCCGAATATGCTAATATTATTCAGCAATGCGAAACCGCTTTGCCAACTGAATATAGAGGTATAGTGTAACGGTAACACTCCGGACTCTGACTCCGTCATTTAAGGTTCGAATCCTTATACCTCTGCCAATACCTCGGAACATTCGTGTTCCGAGGCTTTTTTATGCCCGAATACTGCTTTTTACGGCGGTATTTGGGAATTTTTTCTTTGCTTCAAATATTGTGAGAGCTTTTGAGAGATTCTAAGAGACAGCAAATTTCAAAAACCCAAAGTCATTTTAGTGCGATTTAGGGCATTTATGACTGAGACTTTTGAGAGACATCGCTCAAATTAAAATCGTAACACGAATTGAAATGAGCAAACACCTTTCGCAACAGATGGGTAGGTGCATACTTGGCAAACAAAGGTATTTGGGTTATACCGACAATTAGCTGGGGACTTGAAAATACTTTCGATTTCTGCTTTAATGGTATTGAAAAAGGAAGCACAGTTGCAGTATCCACTTATATGGCAGGCGCATACGGAAACAGAGCAGACCAAAAAGATTTTTTTATGGCTGGCTACAATTAAATGCTTAAGCGTATTGAACCTGAAACAATCATTTGCTAGCCTAATTTTTTAGAAAAGGATTTCTATTGTTTGTGTGCAGTTTAATGCTACCAGTGGGTACATCAAATGCGCCCCTATAAAACAATACCTTAATTGATAATTTACAATTTATGTTTACTGTTTATTGAAAATATGGTAGGATATATTCAATAAAAGTTAAATAAAAAAGCAGGCAAATATTGTGCCTGTTTTCACTGAAACTTAAGGATAGTAATTATGGATAAAGAGATTAATAGTTCTAATATTTTAGATGTTATACGAGATATGACATACGGATTAATAGATAATTTTCGTAGAGTTATCTTAACTTGCGATTTGAACAAGAAATTATATAATCAGCCGCTTTGGAAGCATATTTATCACGCTATGTATTGGTTTGATTATTGGTGTTGTACACCCCAAAATTTTATTGGTGCAGAATTTCATTGCGATAATCTGCATTCCCTTGATGTAGTATCGGATATTAAAGTTACACAGGATGATTTATTGAAATACTATGACATAATTAATGCAAAAACATATAACTATCTTGAAAATTTAACCGAAGATATGTTAAATGAGGTTGTCGCTGACTGTGACAATAAATCAAGATTTGAATGTATTTTAGGTCAGTTTAGGCATGTAGGTTTTCATCTGGGCAATGTAAATGCTATGACCATTGAAAATACAGGCGAATGGCCATATGTATCAGCAAGAGAAAAAGATTATACACACGATTTATTTGAATGATAATGGAGATATAAAATGATTATTGAAAATAATATACTAAAGCATTATTTGAAAAATGTATATTTCATTACAGGAACTGCTTATGCAGGTAAATCTACAATGGTGAAAATGCTTGCAGAAAAATATGATTTGATATTCTGCGGAGAGAATTATACTTGTGATATTACCGATAAAGTAGCAGAGCCTGATATTCAACCGAATTTATGCTATATGAATTTAATGAACAGTTGGGAGGATTTTGTAAAACGTTCCCCTGAAGAATACGAAAAATGGATGTATGGCACCTCTGATGAAATAGCAGGATTTGAAATTGCAGAACTAATATCACTTTCCAAAGATAAAAAAGTAATTGTTGATACCAATATTCCGATTGATGTGCTGAAAGAAATATCAGATTATAATCATGTTGCAGTTATGTTGTCACCTCAAAGTATGAGTGTGGAGCGATTTTTTGACAGAAATGACGAAGAAAAGCAATTCATCCTCAGTGTAATCAAAAATTGCGATAATTCGGATGAGGTTATGGCAAATTACAAGGCGGGATTAGAGCTGATTAACAGCGAGAAGCATTATAACGAATATGCTGAGAGCGGATTTTTTACATTGGTTCGTGATAATAATGAACAGGATACACGAAAAGAAGTGTGCGATAAACTCGCAAAGCATTTTGGATTTGTGAAAGGTAAATAAATGATTAACATTTTACTTGAAGGATATGAAATAAATTCCGATTATCTTTATGATGACTTGAAAAAATACATATTGTCAAACTATTCAGTTGCAGTAATTGCTTTTTCTTTTCGTGACAGTGAGGTTAAAAATTCAACAGAATGGAATTTACTGTATAGCAAAGAAAAGGGTATTTATTACAGGGGAATAGTCAGCGGCTTTACTGCCTACGGAATATCGGAAAATAATATTACATTTGTAAACTATTTTGAGGATACAAAAGAGTCTGCTAAACAAAAAATAGAAAATGCGGATATTATTTATTTCACCGGCGGTCGACCTGACAGAATGATGGATAGAATCATAGAGTTTTATTTGGTTGATGTGTTAAGAAAACATAACGGAATTGTTATGGGTTATAGTGCAGGTGCAGTTATTCAGCTTTCCGAATATCATATATCACCTGATAAAGACTATAAAGAATTTCAATACTATGACGGATTAGGTTACCTTGATGATTTTTATCTGGAGGTTCATTATGAAAATACAAAGGTACAAAACAGAGCTATTTATCGTGTATTATCTGAAAGAGGCAAAACAGTTTATGCAACCGCTTTCATGGCAGGGGCTGTTGTTGTAGATAACGGTAATGTCAAATTGCTTGGAGATGTAAAAGTGTTTAACAAATAGAGTGGTTAACGAATGAATGGTCATAAAAATTTGAGGAATTGCGCAGAAGTGAAATGGGTATTTGGTTTGAAAACAAATAGGAGTGTAATTAAAGGAGAGGCTTATTATGTTTAAGTTAGGTATTTATTTGCCGCCATATATGACACTTTGTTTGTGAAATTAAATGAAGAGCTTTTATATTCTTCGTCACCAAACGGTGCATTACCCTGCTGTAAAAGATAATGCGGATTTAGAGTTTCTTTCGACACCTCAGTGTAAGGTTCGCAATTCATCATACGAATTTGGTGTGCTGAGCAAAAATAAAATTCTGAGAGATTTTTGAGAGACGCAAAGTCTGAAAAATGGCTTAAATAGGCGGTTTTGAAAAAAGATTGCAAGCCTCTGACTCCGCCATTTTAGGTTCGAATCCTTATACCTCTGCCAAAGAGGAACGAGATACTCAAGCGAGTATCTCGTTTTTCTTTTACAAAAAGAAATTAAGGATTCGAAGAATCGTTATTACGAGCAAAGCGAGTAACATCGTTCTGTCAAGTCTTTAAGGTGGAGATTTGCGAAGCAAATACGACCGTGACTTGACAGGTTGATATAATCTGCCATCACCTCGGAACATTCGTGTTCCGAGGCTTTTTTATGCCCGAATGCTGCTTTTTACGGCGGTATTCGGGCATTTTTTCTTTGCCTTAAAATATTGTGAGAGTCTTTGAGAGATTCTAAGAGACAGCAAATTTCAAAATTTCAAAGTCATTTTAGTGCGATTTAGGGCATTTATGACTGAGACTTTTGAGAGACATCGCTCAAATCAAAATCGTAACACGAATTGAAATGAGTAAAAAATTTGAGAGACATTTCAAAAAATAAAAAGGGCTTAAAGTAATAAAACTTTAAACCCTCACTCTAAGTTTGCCCTTATCTATTCGTTATCCTATTCAGTTTAAAACTCTGTAAATACTGCCAACACTATTAGTTTAGCAGGATTTTATTTTTCTTTCAACCTGTAATTTTATTCAAGGTTATATTTCTTTCTATACTCTCTCGGAGTGATTCCAAAATGATTTTTAAAGGTAATGTTAAAAATTCTGATTGTTGAAAATCCGCATTCATTTGCAATTTCACAAGAGGTTTTATTTGTGTATTTGAGCAGTTTCACAGCTTCATCAAGTCTGATTTGATTGACATATGCAGAAAAATTCATACCGAAATTCTTTTTGAAAATACCAGAAATATAATGATAGCTATAGCCTAAATCGGCACACATTTTTTTAAGGGACAAATCATTTTTGATATTTTCTTGAATGTATTGGGAAATCTGACTGAGCAGATGATAATTCTTCTGTTCGTATTTTTCTTTCAATCCGGAATCTATGATTGAGGCACAGTACTTATATAGCACTGCTTTTTGTTCAAATATATTTTTATTCTGTTCACTCAGTGTATTTAAATCTTTGTGCATAAAAGAAAAAACAGGACTTTCAAAGTCAAAGTTCTTAGTCGTATCATAAAAATCCTGTAACATATCGGGGGAATAAATACAGCTGAATACATCGTTATATTCTATTGTTTCAAATGAATGAATTTGATATGGCGAAATTATTATGGCATAGTTTGGTTTTATTATATATTCAGTGTTTTCAATGGTAACTTTGAGTATTCCTGCTTTTATAAATATCATTTCATAACTGCGGTGTATATGCTGACCGAAATTCAGATTGTGAATATCAATTGTGTGATAATAAGCATTACCGCTTCTTTTGCTTTCAAAATCAATCATGGCCTTAAACCTTAACTTTTTTCTATAATTATATAACAAGGTTCTTGAATTTTCAACGAATATGTTTAATAATAAATTTGAGGTGAATTATATGAATAATACGGTTATAAAAGATAATGCAATTATTTTTTCAAGATACGGTGAGGTGGTAAGAATTACTGCCTGCTATAATAATTCAATACGCTTTGAGGCTTTTCCTGAGGGCAGAATATATAATGAAAATTTTACGCTGATGCCACAGGCAGCAGATGCAAAAATTACGGAAGATGAATATTCTGTTTCAATGCAGGTCGGCACACTGACAGCTAAGCTTGAGCGAAGCGGAAAAATTATATTTTACCATGATGACAAGGTGATTTTAGAGGAAAAGCCCGAACTTGCATTTAACGGCGGTTTTCGCCATTACGAGTGTAAGCCGAGCGGAGCGTGGTCTGCACATGTAACCTTCAAGCCAAATGATAATGAGCATTTTTACGGTATCGGTCATGAGCCTGTGGGAAAATTTGATTTGAAAGGCTGTTCTTTTGACATCAGAAATGTAAATACAAAATGCACAATACCGTTTGTATATTCGTCACTCGGATACGGCTTTTTGTGGAACAACCCTGCTATCGGAAATGTAGAACTGTCAAACAACCGAACACGCTGGAGCGTGAATGCAACAAGAAAAATTGATTACATAGTGATTGACGGTAAACCAAAGCAAACAGCACAGGCACTTGCAGATTTAACAGGTCATTCGCCGATTATGCCGCACTGGGCAACGGGCTTTTGGCAGAGCCGTTTAAGATATGAAACGCAGGATGATTTGCTTGCTGTTGCAAGAAGATACAAGGATGAAGGGATTCCCCTTTCTGTTATTATAGTTGATTATTTCCACTGGACAGAGCAGGGTGATTATAAATTTGACCCAAAATATTGGCAGGATGTAAAGGCTATGACGGATGAGCTGCACAGCATGGGCACAAAACTTGTTGTATCCATGTGGCCGACAATAAACGGAGCAAGTGAAAACTATAATTATATGCGTGACAACAATATGTTAATGCGCACAACAAAGGGTGCGGACAGAGTGTTCAGCTTTTATGGCTGGCAGAGTGAAATTGATGTCACAAACCCTGAAACACGTAAATTTGTTTGGAGCAAGCTGAAAGAAAATTATATTGACAACGGTGTTGATGCACTTTGGTTTGACGAGGCAGAGCCTGAGATTCACCCTGAGGATTTTGATAATCTGATCTGGTATAAAGGCAGAGGTGATGAGGTTGCCCTACTTTATCCGTATTACTATTCAAAAATGGCATATGATGGATTCAAGGAAATAGGCATTGATGACAATGTAACACTTGTTCGCTGTGCATATACCGGCAGTCAGAAATTCGGTGCACTTGTGTGGAGCGGTGATGTATTTTCGACATTTGAGAGTTTATCCGAGCAGGTTAAAGCCGGTCTTAATATGTCTATGTGCGGTATTCCTTGGTGGAACACCGATATCGGCGGATTTTTCGGCGGTGATACGCAGAGTGAAGAATTCAGAGAGCTGATTGTTCGTTGGTTTCAGTACGGCGTGTTTTCTCCTGTTATGCGTCTGCACGGCAACCGTAACCGCCATGGCGAAAAGAGCAATCTTAAAGAGCCATCAGGTGATCCGAATGAGCTTTGGAGCTTCGGCGAACGCATTTTTGAAATACTGAAAAAGCTTGTTTTTCTTCGTGAAAGACTCAGGCCGTATATTGAGCATCATATGAAAATTGCATCCGAAAAGGGTTATCCTGTAATGCGTCCGATGTTCTTTGATTTTCCTGATGATAAGGAATGCTACACTCTCGGTGAGCAGTATATGTTTGGTGATGATATTTTGTTTGCACCGATTGTAAACAGAGGACAGACTAAAAAAACAGTTTACCTTCCTGAAGGCGAATGGATATTGACAAAGGATAAAAAGGAATACGGCAAGGGTTATCATACTGTTACAGCAGAAATTGATGAATTTATTGCATTTGTCAGAAAGGGTGCAGAGATTATAGAATGCTTTGCGTGAGGAAAAATTATGACAACTAAGGAATACTTACAGCAGATAGATGATGTAATCACAAACGGGAAATATAAAGATAGTTGGGAGTCTTTATCCAATCACAAAACACCGGACTGGTATTACAACGGAAAGCTCGGAATTTTTATTCACTGGGGAATTTACAGCGTACCTGCCTACGGCAGTGAGTGGTATTCAAGAGCAATGTATGATAAAAACTGCCGTGAATTTGAATATCACAGAGAAACCTATGGTACGCAGGATAAATTCGGTTATAAGGATTTTATCCCTATGTTCAAGGCAGAAAAGTTTAATGCAGATAAATGGGCAGCACTTTTCAAGGAAAGCGGTGCAAAATTCGTTATGCCCGTGTGTGAGCATCATGACGGATTTGCTATGTATGATACAGTATTTAACCGCTGGAATGCCAAAGCAATGGGACCTTGCCGAGATATTACGGGCGAGATAAAGAAAGCGTGTGAGAATAATGGCTTGACCTTCTGTGCATCAACACACAGAGCCGAGCATTATTTCTTTATGAATATGGGCAGAACATTTGACAGTGATGTAAATGATGAAAAGTACAGAGATTTTTACGGACCCGCTGTTTATTGTCCTGAATGGGACAGCCATACAATACACAAAACGACAGCAGATACTTATTCCATCGGTGCAAGTAAAGAATGGCTTGAGGACTGGCTTGTGCGCACCTGTGAACTGATTGATAAATATCAGCCAAAGATTCTGTATTTTGACTGGTGGATTCACAACCATTCCTTTAAGCCGTTTCTTAAAAAGCTGGCAGCTTATTACTACAACAGAGCAGAGGAGTGGGGCGAAGAGGTTACCATCAACTATAAGCATGAGGCATTTCCACCTACTGTGGCAACCTTTGATGTTGAGCGCGGTGCGTTAACGTATATTTCACCAATCCCATGGCAGACAGATACGGCAATCGGTAAAGATTCATGGGGCTACAGAAAGGACAATACCTATAAAAGCACGAGGCAAATTATTACCGATTTGATTGATATTGTCAGCAAAAACGGTATGCTACTTCTGAACATCGGTCCTAAGCCTGACGGAACAATTACCAATGAGGAAACGCAGGTGTTAAAAGAACTTGGCGAATGGATGAAGCTGAATGGTGAGGGCATTTACGGTACAACCTTTTGGAAACAATTCGGCGAGGGTGATGTGAACAATGAGGAGGGCTTTTTTAAGGACAGAGAAGAAAAGGCGTTTACAGAAAAGGATTTCCGATTCACATATAAACGCGGTTCAATATATGCTTTTCAAATGCGTCCAAATGGTGAAAATGCTGTTATTAAGGCATTGAAAAAGCACAATCCGCACGATTTTATCATAAAAAGGATTACGCTGCTTTCAACAAGTGCAGTGCTTAAATTTGAAAGAAATGATAATGAATTGATTATTAAAGCAAACGAGAACTTTAACAACAGCAGTCCAATCTGTTTTAAAATCGAAATTGATTAGGAGCAATTTATGGAATATAGTTTTGATATAAATTCTGAAACCGAAAAATTTGAACTGTATTATTTAAAATGCATATGTGCAGGCAGAGCACACGAGGGCTTTTATATTGTTTATCCATCAAAAATGCAAAGGTAGCGCTTTACTGTGTTAGATTTATGATGTTACTTCTTTTAGAATTCTGTGATATATTGTTCATGTTAATTATCGAGAAATCAGCGAACATGCTTTTTTGATAATTACTCTCCCTCGTTTCAAGAACTCGGTCAATTTCTGTTTAAAGATTTCTTTTTCCGGTATTTTCTGTCCCTCTGATTTCCTCATGATAGAAATAATCCACGATTACCGGATGTCCCTGCGGGACTCTGCCATAAGGCATTTCATTATCCACAAAGGCGCAATCATACTTCTTAGCCATTTCCTCAGCTTTTACTTCAAGTGCTTCAAAGTAGCTGCGGTTATGCTTGTTATAGATCTCGTCGTAAAGTGGTACAAGATCAGGATATTTTTCGGCGATATAATCCATAATTGTCTTTTTGAAACCGCCTCGAAGATTGAGATTTTCGAGCCAGAACAGATCGCACTGATCCTTTACCCGCTCAAAGATTGCTTCAAAATCCGTGATACCGGGGAATACCGGGGATACGAAACAGACTGTACGGATACCTGCTTCATATACCTGCTTCATAGCAGCGATACGGCGCTCAATGCTCGAAGCAGAGTCCATATCGTTCTTGAAATTTTCATCCAGTGTGTTGATCGACCATGAAACGGTCACTCGTCCAAGCTTCTTCAGCAGATCAATATCCCGTACCACAAGATCAGACTTTGTGCAGATCAAAATATCTGCGTCACTGCCGAT